>Ga0074199_1000192_pt1 | contig 121938 bp, 111 predicted proteins | sample EPASupsiteSAE347_FD_64528 | JGI IMG/M metagenome (GOLD analysis project Ga0074199, IMG submission 64528) | Bioremediated contaminated groundwater from EPA Superfund site, New Mexico - Sample SAE3-47 | ecosystem: Environmental > Aquatic > Deep subsurface > Groundwater > Contaminated ...
CGATCAACCCGGAATAATTCGCCAATAACGAGACATTATTTGCAACAATTTTCTTATTGGCTTCAGTAAATGCGGCATTTCCCAAACCACCGTCATTTTTATCCTGTTCAACGTGATTCTTCACGATATCTTTAAGATTTACCGGCAGGGAAGTCTTGTTATCTACAACCAGGACATCGGCAGGTACGGCCGGGTTCTTTTGCCCGACCACCATGATATCGCCTGCTTTCGGCATGGGTGTTACACCGCCGCTGAAATATTTACGCGCGGTGATCCCATTCAGGCTGTTCACTGTTTCCTGGGTATTATATTCACCGGATACAAAAGACTGATGGTAAGCGTTAAAATAAGTATCTTTTGACCATGCTGTTCGAGAAGTAAGCCCGGACAAATCTTTCGTATCGACCCGTCTGGCGTATTCCACCGGGATATTCCCTGAATTTTTCTTAAACCATTGCGCCAGAATCAAAGAATAATAAACCTGCCGGAGATCAGCGTATACCTTGGAGCTGTTCACTTTTTTAGTCAGCGGAGGAATAATTATCTCGCGGATCAAATTCGATGAAAATTCATTCAATTCTTTTAGACGGGGATCATCAAAGCCATAGGTCGCGGAGTTCTTCAAATAATCCTGCTCCAGCATAACTTTTAAAGTCGCTTTATATACATAAGCGCTGTCAGCCGACTGCTTGACGATTATTTCACCAGGGACTATCCACGGCCTGGTCAATGTCGGGATGGTCACCTCCTGGTTGCCGAAAAGGCTCTCGGCTTTTTCATAAAGCCTATTCCAGTAAAGTTTTCCCTCCCTGGTCTTAGGAGAAGTGGCCATAGCCATATCTTTTTTCAACTGCAGGTCAGCCTGCAAAAGCACCTTGCCCAGGTCCGTTTTTTCGAGTTCAGGGTCAATGATATTATCCTTGCCGTCCGGCCGTAAATTCACCCAGAAAGAACTATCGGGCAAAGTAACCCCGATTTGGAAATATTCCATCAGTTTGCGCACAGAATCCTTGATCTGTGTCGGCTTAATATTCTTATTGTCGCCTTTATCAAGTAAAAGGGTAAAATCATCCTTGATCCGGTCATATACCAGCGACCTCAAATGCAAAGGGCGGAATTTATTGATCGAAGACACGCTGGAAAAGGATCCGGAAAGGTCAATTACGTTCGCGACCTGGGCAAATCCAACTTGTTCGAATAAGAAAACAAAACTTATTAAAAACGCTATGATTTTTTTGAACATCCCATTCCTCCGGTTATTAAATACTTTTATAAACATAGCTTTTATTGGTTAAAAAAAACACGGCTTCCGATCATTATCCTTGATCAGAGTCCGTGGCTTGGATATTTATTAGGAATTATATTATTATACTGCGGTACTATAAGATAAATATAACCTATGTAAACGGTTTTGTCAAGCTGCCCGGCTGATTTATTCTATGCCCAACTACTTATATACCAACCAATTACAACATCATCCGCCGTTTTATTGCCCCTCTTCAAGATATTTTCCCAGGATTGCCCAGGTTTCGCTGCCCACCACCCCATCAGCGTTAAGCTGGTTAGCTCTCTGGAATTCTTTTATCGCGTCTTTTGTCCTGGGGCCGATCTTGCCGTCAACATCTCCATTATAGAATTTCGCGTTCTTTAAAGCTGTCTGGATCTGGCCGGCATTAGGCACTTTTATAACGGTTTTTTCGTCGCGCAGCTTTTGATTACGGGCGTTTATTTTATTCTGCGCTTCTTCTAATTCAGCCTGGTTCGCTTTAAGCGCGGACTCGGTCTTTTCCTGGTCCTCCCGGACCTTCATCTCTAAACTCTGCTGTTTCTCGCTCAAACTCTTGACCTCGGCATCCTGGCGCTGAAATTGGCTTTCCAGGGAGATTATCCTTAATTGGGTCGCCTGCAGGTCATCCACTGAAGCGCATCCTGATAAAACAAATAATAAACCAATGACCGGGATCATAAATAAGCGCATATGCTCTCCTTTTTCTGTTCAACTGTTCTTGATTATATTTTATAACTTAATCGGCTGGATGTAAACTTTTTTCTTGGAAGGATCAGACGTACTCGATAGTAACAAGTTTGCCCATCTTCTTAAGCTTCTCGGATAATAACTGCACTATCACCTGCCGGGGAAGAAGCCCCATCTGGCGGAAAACAATATTGCGGTGTCCGGGATTGGACGCGGCGCCCACCATAAGATTGATCGCGTCCGCGTCCCTTAAAAACACGCATAATTGCGAAACGCAGGATTCATTATCCAGGCTCTCCGGATTCTCCTCAAGGATATTATAAACCTGGTTCAGGGTAATAACCCCCTCGGTTACCAGGTCGATCCCCTTGATCTCATACTGCGGAGGCTTATAATAAGCCTCGGATACCTCTTTCAACTTTACCTGCGCTCCGAGATAACGGGCAAGTACATCCGCGGTAGTAGAACCGCAGACTACTTTCGGCCCGGCAAAGGCCATGAAGCGCTCCATTATCAGGCGGTCCTGGGCCTTATCCGAAGGCGGCCCGGTCAACACCTGCAACGGCCTGGCCTGACGGCAGGAAATGAACAATATAGTGGTGTCGTCGCCGTAAGAAGGCCCGGAATACTGCCTCACCTTTTCCAGCATCTTCTCCGGGATATCTTTTAATGCGACTCTGGTATCGATGCAGGCGTTTATGTAATTAGCCGCGCCTTCCGCTCCCCACCCTGTTTTAAAAGCGTTGCCCATACCCGCCTGGGTCACACCGTCGGAAAATAAAAAGATGCCTTCGCCCGGCTCCAGGAAGCAATTCGATTCGGAAATAACCTCGGAGCCTAAAGTGGAAAACCTCTGTTTGGGGATATAGGCGCGGAATTTTTCCGCGATCACCGCGGCAGGCATTTCATAAGAGATCATGGTGGTATGGCCGTCATTGAGGATGCGGCATACGCTGAAAGCGGAGAACGGGATATCCGCGCTCCTGGCCTCATGCATGGTATCGACCAGTTTAGCGCAGGCCTGCCTTAAAGAAAACCCCAGCCGGATAAGCTCGAGCAGGCGCGACGCGCACATCACCGCCGCGACATTCGCCTTGATCCCGCTGCCGATCCCGTCGCAAAGGATTATGGTGGTGGCTTCATCGGTCCGGTCGCAAGAGACAAAATCCCCGCACACGCTGGCATGGTTCTTGATCCCCTGGGCCGAAGCCATGCTGATATATTTCTTAAGATTTGCCGGGTTTTTCTTCATCATCCTGGCTTAAAGCCATTAATTTATTGACCAGTTCCTCCCCCCTGGCCGTGCTCTCGCCGAGGAACATGGCTATATTCTGGGCCATCTTTATCTGATGTTCCAAAAGTTCCTTGGCCTGGTTCAGGGTCTGGGATTTGATCTGTTTTAGTTTATGCTCGTTATCCTGAAGATGCGAAACATTCACGAAGATCCCCGCGTACTGCTTTTCCTGGCGCAGGGCGTAAAATAATTCATGGCAGACTATCTTATGGCTTTTGTGGAATGCGGTAAGCTCAAAATTCTCGGCCATGCCCGCTGCGATCTTCTCGAACGGCGCGGGATCGATAACGCAGGAGATATTCTTGCCCAGCAAAGAATCCGAACAGGCAAAAAAAGCCTTAAAAGCCGGGTTCATGCTGATTATATTCAGGTCCTTGTCCAGGATGACTATCCCGTTAGGGCTGGTCTCGATTATCCGGTCTGTCCGGCGTTCAGCCAGCCTGCGCATATAAGGTATGCACATCTCCAACTCGGCCATACCCTGGGCTACGGCGATCGCTTTCTCGCGGCAGCTGTCGTAACCGCAGGCCCCGCAATTGAGCCGCTGGCTGGGGTCGGATTTTCCGGTCTGCTCCAGGATGTTCAGTATCTCGGCCTCGGACACATCCCGGCAAAGCGGGGCCTGGGCCGCGTAACTTGATTTCAGCGTCCCGGGATCGACAAGAGCCGGGGTTTTCCTCCCTGAGCCCGCGGAATAACCGATAATATTCTTCCTTCTCTCAAAAAGATTCCTTTCGGTATTCATCCCCGGTCCGTTAACGCATCCATGGCTGCAGAAAAGCGGCTCCAGCAGGAAATAATCCTGGTTGCCCGGGACCGAATCCAGCAGCTCTTTGATATTCTCCGGGCCGCTGGCCTGGACAAGTTCTTTTTTCAAACCGTTATCGGTCAGCCCGGCGCTTTTGATCAAGCCTCCGGGTAAAGGAAAAAGCTGGGCGCAATCCACCGGGTCTTCGTCAAAATTACTCTCCTCGCAAGCGGATAAATTTATCCCCTTCTTTACAAACCATTCCAGCAGTTCATTAAAAGTAAGGACCGCGTCCACTATCCCCGCGTTCTGCGGCCTCTGGATCTCGGATTTTTTGGCTATGCACGGCCCGATAAAAACCACTTTGCTCTCCTGGCCGAACCTGGACTTTAACATCTTGCCGTGCGCGATCATCGGGGAAACTACCGGGATAAGGTAATTAACCAGTTCCGGGCGGTATTTCTCCACATAATTGATCAATGCCGGGCAGGCGGTGGATATGCACAGGCCTTTATTGCCGTCCTTAACCGCTTTCAAGACCGCCTGGCTTACCTGCCACGCGCCCTGAGAAGTCTGCCCGATATATTTAAAACCCAGTTTCCTCAACGCCGAAGCCAGCCGCTTTCTCTGCCATTCGGAGAATTCCGCGGCGAAGGACGGGGCGATGCTTGCCGCTACCGCGTAACCGTTGGCCAGCATCTTTTCCACGGTTTCCAGGTCAGAGCGGAAAGTCTTCGCTTTCTGCGGGCATTCCCGGATGCACGTGCCGCAGGCGATGCAGCGTTGTTCATCGACGCAGGCCTGGCCGTTATGCATGCGTATGGCCTTTACCGGGCAGACGCGCAGACAGCGGTAACAATCCCGGCAACGGGCGTTTAAAGTAAAAACGACCTGGTTAGGATCAATATCCTGCATCTTTTTCTCCCCTGGCATAACGGATCATTTCAGCCTCATATCGATCTTTTCCCTGACCTTCTCAAAAGTAGCCTGTTCGATCACCTCGTCCGCGATCTTGACCACCGGCCCGCGGTCGCATTTTTCAAAACAGAACGAGGCCTTGATCTCTACGTTCTTGTTCAAATCCTTCTCCCGGATATGTGCCAGCAGGCTGCGCAAAAGCTTCTGCGCGCCTTTCAGGAAACAACCTGTGCCGAAACAAACATCGACTTCGACTTTTTTATCCCCGACCGAGGCGTTTACAGTTACCCCTTCTTCAAATATCCTCTTGCGTGTCTTATATGTGGTATGCAAAAAATGGTGCGCCTTTTTACCGCCGACATCGCCCAGGAAATCCCGGTACAGTTCGCAGACATAAGGATTTTCCTGTGATTTATGCAGCTCGAGCATCTTATCGTTCTCATAAAGCCCCTTGGTCCGCTTCCTTTTGACCGCGGGGTCGCGGTAAACCGGCTGTCCCGCCCCGCCGATGCATCCCCCGGGGCAGGCCATTACTTCCACAAAATCAAAAACCAGCTCTTTAGCCTTGATCTTTTCCAGAAGCTTGCGGGCGTTAGCCAATCCGCTGACCACCGCCAGCCTTAATACCTTGCCGTTAATGGTCAAGGTTGCCTGACGGATGCCATCTTCGCCGCGCACCGCGCTGAACTCATAATTATCGCGTTTCTCGCAGGATAATTTTTCCGCCACATAACGCAGCACCGCCTCGCTTACTCCTCCGGAATTGCCGAAAATAACCCCGGCCCCTGTTTTAAAACCAAACGGCAGGTCGAACGATTCCGGCTCCAGCTCAGTGAAATAAAGCCCGGATTCCTCGATCATCCGGGATATCTCCTGAGTGGTCAGCACATAATCGACGTCCCTGACCCCGTCGGTCTCGAATTCCGGGCGCCTGGCCTCGAATTTTTTGGCGGTGCAGGGCATGATCGAAACCACTATTATATTCTCTTTTTTAATGCCCAGCGATCCGGCGAGCATCTCTTTGGTCAAAGAACCGAACATCTGCTGAGGAGAACGGCAGCTGGATAAATTACCCAGCATCTGGGGATAATACTGCTCCATGAATTTTACCCAGGCCGGGCAGCAGGAGCTGAACTGCGGCATATTCTCGTTCTTCTCTACGCGCCGGATGAACTCATTGCTTTCTTCAATTACCGTGAGGTCGGCGGTGAACGAAGTATCGAAAACTCTGGCAAAACCCATGTGCCGCAATGCGGCCACGATCTGTCCGGTAGCGGTAACCCCCGGCTCCAACCCGAACAGTTCGCCGATGGAAACGCGCACTGCAGGGGCGATCTGGGCTATTACCGTCATCCCCGGGTTGTTCAACGCCTTCCACACCGGCTCGATCTCGGATTTCGGGGTCAAAGCGCCCGTAGGGCATACCCTGGCGCATTGCCCGCAATAAACGCATTCGACACTGTCCAGGTCTTTGCCGAAACAAGGCATGACCGTGGCCTGCGATCCGCGATGCGCGAAATCGATCGCCCCTACCGACTGGATCTCCGAGCATACCCTTACGCAGTCCCCGCAAAGCACGCATTTGTTCGGGTCGCGCACCAATGAATGCGAAGACTTGTCCAGAGGCAGCTGCCTGCTTTTTGTGGCGAACCTGACTTTTTCGATCCCCATCCTGCGGGCCAGGCTTTGCAGCTGGCAATGATTGGTCTTATAACATGTAGTGCAGGCCTGGTCATGGCTGGCTAATAATAACTCGACAATGATCTTGCGCATCTTGCGGATCTCTTCGGTATTGGTCTTTACCTTCATCCCGTTATCCGCGGGGGTGGAACAGGCAGGGACCAGACCCTTGCCTTCCACCTCCACCATGCACAAACGGCAAGCGCCGTAAACGCTCAATTCGGAATGATAACAAAATGTGGGCAGGTCGATCTTAGCCTTACGGATAAGCTCGAGAAGATTCCTCTCTCCCTCGACCTGGAACTCCTTGCTATCGATGATCACTCTCTTGAATTCTTTCATTTCTTATACCCCCCTAACAGCCTTGAACTTGCAGGCGTTCACGCAGGCCGAACATTTTATGCAAAGCTTGGGATCGATGCGATGAGGCTTGCCTTTTTCACCGCTGATAGCTTTTACCGGGCAGGCCCTGGCGCAAAGAGTGCAGCCTTTGCACAGGGCGGCTTCAATAGAGAACTTGCGCAAAGCCCTGCATTTTCCGGCCGGGCAATATTTATCCTTAACATGCGCGACATATTCAGCCCTGAAATTCTTCAAAGTGGACAATACGGGATTAGGCGCGGTCTTTCCCAGCCCGCAAAGAGATCCTTTCTGCACTGCCCTGGCCAGGTCTTCCAGTATTACCAGCGTTTCCTCATCAGCCCGGCCTTCGATGATATCGTCTAAAAGGTTAAGCATCTGCTTGGTCCCCTCGCGGCAGAGCACGCATTTCCCGCAGGATTCGTTCTGGGTGAATTGCATGAAGAACCGGGCTATGCTCACCATGCAGGTCTCTTTGTTCATCACTACCAGCCCGCCTGAGCCGATCATCGCGCCGATACTGCGCAATGAATCGAAATCCATGGGCAGGTCCAGATTATCCTTCGTCAAACAGCCGCCTGAAGGCCCGCCGATCTGCACTGCCTTAAAATTATCTTCGGATATCCTGCCGTCTTCTCCGGTCACGCCTCCGGCGATCTCATTGACGATCTGGCGCAAAGTCGCGCCCAGGGGAACTTCAATAAGCCCGGTATTAGCCACGTGCCCGGTAAGGGCGAATGTCTTCGTCCCCGGCGATGAAACAGTCCCCATTTTTTTGTACTCATCAGCCCCCATGTTCAGGATCAACGGCACTGTGGCCAGGGTCTCCACATTATTTATCACCGTCGGCTTCTTCCATAAACCGCTCTGGGCCGGGAACGGCGGTTTCGGCGAAGGCATCCCTCTTTTTCCCTCGATAGACGCGATCAACGCGGTCTCTTCCCCGCACACGAACGCGCCGGCGCCTTCCATCACCTGCAGGTTAAAATTACGGCCGGAGCCGAATATATTCTTTCCCAGTATCCCCAGGGACAACGCATCCTGGACCGCCTTGCGCATGCGCTTTACCGCCAAAGGATACTCCGCGCGCACGTAAACATAACCGTCGTCGGAGCCTATAGCCATCGCCGCCACGATCATCCCGTCGATCACGCTATGGGGATTGCCTTCCATCACGCTGCGGTCCATGAAAGCGCCGGGATCCCCCTCATCGCCGTTGCAAATAACGTATTTCTTCCCCGGCCGCTGCATCCGGGTAATATCCCATTTCTTGCCTGTAGGAAAGCCTCCGCCGCCCCTTCCTCTTAACCCCGACCTGGTTATCTGCGAGCATATATCTTCCGGGGTCATCTCGCAGCACGCTTTAAAACTTGCCCGGTAACCGTCATGGCTTATATACTCCCGGATATCCTCCGGGTCGATGCCCCCGCAGTCCTTGAGCACAAATCTATGCTGTTTCTGATAGAACGGGATATCCCCTGTCCCCTTGCAGCTCTTACGGGAGACCGGCTCGGTATAAAGAAGACGTTGAATGACTTTCCCTGACTTGAGCGTCTGCGAAACTATATCCTGCACATCCGTTGCCTTCACTTTCGTATAGAGTATGTTTTCCGGAAGTATGGTAACTAAAGGCCCCATCTGGCAAAAGCCCTGGCATCCGCTTTTAGAGATATATGTCCCTTTATCTTCCTCTTTCAGTTCCACTATGGCCGGAAGGCCTTCTTTTTCCAAAGCATCGACGAATTCACGGTAAACCTTAAGCGAGCCGTTGGCCACGCATCCGGTGCCCGCGCAAATTATCACTCTGCGGTCCAATGAATCCAGCCTCGCGCTGAAATCTTCTTTTATTTTATCCAACTCTGGCTGCATTGCACTCCTCCTTCTTCAATATCTCATCTATAAGAACAACGGCTTTATCAGGGGTTACCTGGCCGTAAACCTCTTCATTGATCACCAATGCCGGAGCCAGGCCGCAGGCGCCCAGGCAGGAAACTGTCTCCACGGTAAAAAGCATATCCGGGGTAGTCCCGGCATCATCCTTGAGCCCGAGTTTGCCGCGGATAGCGTCCAGAAGAAGCGTGGACTTCTTCACGTGGCAGGCAGTCCCGTCGCAGACCCGGACGATGTATTTGCCCTTAGGCTTCAAGGTAAAATGCGAATAAAAAGTAGCCACCCCGTATACCCGCGCCGGGGTAAGGTCCAGAGATGTGGCGATGAACGTCAATATCTCTTCCGGCAGATAACGGTATTCATCCTGCACCGCCTGCAGTATGGGTATAAGCCTGGCGGGATCGCGTTTATTCTGCTCGATGATCTCGCAAACCTTCTCTAATTTCCTTAAACCTTCCATCTAACATCCTCACTTTCTTTCTTCCAGCAGCGAAAGCGCCAGCCTCTTGGACAATACCGCCAGAGACGAAGCCAGATTCTCATGCTGAACTATGATGCTTTCCGGCGCGTTTATCCTCAACGGCGCGAAATTCCAGATAGCCTTTATCCCGGCTGAGACCATTATATCGCTGATAGCCTGCGCTGAAGCGGCAGGGGCGGTCAATATCCCGATGTGCACATTCATCCTCTTGATCATCTCGGGTAGTTTCTTTATGTGCACGACCTTCTTGCCGCGGATCTCCGAGCCTACCTTGGAAGGGTCGCTGTCAAAAGCCGCGACAATGTTCAAACCGTAATCCTTAAACCCCTGGTATCCCAGTAAAGCCGCACCCAGGTTACCCGCTCCCACCAGGTAAGCGTCCGTGGTATTATTCCATCCCAGAAAATCCTCTATCGCCTTGATCAGGTCGGAAACACTGTAACCGACCTTAGGCTTGCCTACGGCATTAGTGATCTCCAGGTCCTTCCTCACCTGTATGGGAATGGAAGTAAGGTCATTGGCTATCTGGGTGCAGGATATGAATTCCTGCCTGGTCTCCGCGGATATCTTCTTCAGATACTGGTAATATATAGGAAGCCTGCGTAAAATAGGTTCAGGTATAGCCTTGATCTGATTTTCCCTGCCAGCCTGTTGATTAGCCATAGACCTTTAGCTCCTTTCGGTTAATAGATATACTTATATTGATATAATTATATCGATATCTTTTTATCTGTCAAGTATTTTTTTAACAAAAAAAAACAGCCCCCTTTTTTAAGAGGGCTGCCTCTGCCGGAAAAACCGGCGTTTAGTCTTCTATTTATTCCCTAGATCAATGGATCCATCTCCAGGACCGGATGCTTTACCTTTTCCAGGTAAGCGACCAGTTCTTCGGCGGTAGCGACATTGGTCTCATCAGCTATCTGGTCGATCAGTCCCGGCATACCCAGTTCCTGGCAGCGCTTCTTCAGCTTATCGCCAAGAGCCTCTTTCAATTCCTTGGGCATCCAGACCAGCCGCGGCAAACCGCCTTCAGCGGAAAGGAATTTCTTGCTGACCACATAAAGCTTGCCTATGCCCAGAAAACCTGGGGTCTGCACCCCCCCGCCCACTGAACCGGCCAAGGTGGTAAAAGTCATGCCTACCGGGGTCATCCCGGGAAAATCGCGGTGCACGATCATTACGCCGTTGGCTTCCGGGACCACAGCCACAATGCACTCAAAACAACCGCATGAAGACTGCGGCGAATCCAGCAGGGAATACATGCTCATCTTCTCGATAGTCTTATTGGATTTCTCATAAACATAGTCGTTTATATTCTTCCACTGCCCCAGCTTCTGGTCGATCAGCTGGCCTTTTTTCACCGGCTGATTAGGCCCGGTAGGGTTGATCTCATGCGAGGCCTTGCCGTCCAGCCAGGAATAAGCCCCGCACAGGCCGAGCCTTTCCGCGGAGATCATGCACACGTGGTTAGGCGCGAAACTCTGGCAAAGCGTGCAGGAATAAAAGGCGTCCACGCTCTCATCGGTCATGCCTAAGATCCTCTCATCGCGCTGATCATAGGCCTTCTTCGCCTGGGCCAGAAGTTTATCCACATCCGCCTGTTTTGTATATATCTTTACCTGTATCTTATCCACGATGGCGCTGTATTCCTGATGGAGCATCCCGTGCAGGATGACCCCGATATGCTTAAGCCTGAACCCTTTATTGAACGCCTCCTGTGAGATCCTGATCCAGTTCATGTCGCGCTGGCCGATATGCATTATACCCTGGGCGTAATTGACGAACCTGTGGATCTGGCGCTCGAGTATAGGCTCGAAATCTTTTTGCATCTTCCGGCCGGCGACCTCGACCACGATCGCCAGAGGGAGGGATTTCACGCCATCCCCCATATTATCGATATCCGGGCCGATCACCTCGATCTTGCCGTCCTCGATATCCTCGATATTTTTGCTGGTGAGGAACTCGAACGAGGCGGAAGCCTTGCCGCCGAACTCAGCGAACAATTGTTCCTTGCGCACCCTTTCTCCCTCAAAAGCCGCTGCGTAAGCCACCGGGACATTGATCTGGGCGACCTTGACTTTGATCCCCCGGGTAAGCAGGCATTTAGAAACCAGTTTTTTGTAGTCTTTTTCAGTGACCAGGGCTTCATATAAAGTCGTGTCGATCTTCGGCAGCTGCGGCACGTCCAGGTCGGTGATTATGGGCACGCCGAAGGCCAGCGCCCCCAGCCCCGCCGCCACGATTATCTCATCCACGCTGCTCAAAAGCACGATGAAAGCCGGGACCCTCTTCTGCACGTAATCCGCGATACCCTGCCACTGCCCGGGCTTGAAACCGCCGTAGATCAGCGGCGCGCGTATAGCGAAGTTCACCGCGTAAATCGCCGATAGATAATCATCACCGAGCGGCACGATGTAGTTATCCAAACCGATCTGCACTCCTTTTTCTTCTAGCTGCTGGGCGAAGGTTTTGCCGTTGGCGCTGCCGCACAACAGGCAAACGATGCTGTTGGTCTGGAAATCGCGCACCAGCTTTTCCGCGGAATCCGCGTCCTTGGCCGGGCCGAGGATGACGGCGACGCCGGCGATGCGGCCGTCCACCAGCTGGATGCCCAGCTGCCTGAGTATCTTGTCCGGGATGAAGCCGATCCCACCCTTGGGATGCTGTTTGGTCGCGGTCAACAGCGCCGTAAGCATCTCGATCGCCACCAGAGTGGCGCAGCCCTTGTTCAGCACCGGGCCGAGCGCTCCGGGGATGGAAAAGCCGTTCGCGGGCTTGATATTCTTGTTCAGCCCCTCGGCAGCAGCGAGGATAGGCATACAGTCACCTACAGTCTTGACCTCGGCGTTGAATAACCCGTAGATTATGGGCAAAAAATAGTTGGTCTCAGGAAAGCCGACCGCTGTATCCTTGCCGGCCTTTTCCAGCGTTTGCCTGGTCAATGCCAATACCGCGTCCGCGCCTTTTGTTCCCATTTGCACTAATACCTCAGACATTTAAACCTCCTATTGCTTGGCTGATATTATCCGCTAAGCGGACGCTTTCATTTAAGGCATCATCCCAATTTTTTATCTTATCCGCAGAGCCTTTGATCCTGGCTGCCGCGCCGCAGGCAAAAACATTCTTTAAATTAGTGCGTAAAGTTTCATCCACGCATATGGCGCCTTCTGATAATTCTATGTCCGTATCTTTAAGGAAATCGACCGCCGGCCTGGCAGGGCTGTCGAATACAACCACCAAAGAGGCGCCGATGATCTTACCCTCTTTAAGTTTTATCGCCTGGACCCCGGACTCGCCGATTATATCAGTCACCTGGCTGTTGATAAACTCCAGGTGCTGCGTCTGCTCCGGGGCTTCGACAGACTGTTCGGTCACCGCCTTAACCTCTTTCTGCTGGCCGGTGATCGCTTTGGCTATCTCTTGCGCCCAGGGATTCCATCCCAGGAAACACACCGTGTCCGAAGATAAAAGGTATTTGCGAGCCTGTTTAAAATCGCTTAATGAATCCAACCGGATCACGCCCTCTTTATTTATGCCGGGTATATCCGGCAGCTGAGTTTTAACGCCCGAGCAGATGACCAGGAAGTCATACTCGGCGTTTTCCCTGGTTTCGTCATGCTTGAAATAAACCAGGCGGCGCCCGGTATTAATACCGTAAACTTTTCTTTCTTTCAGGAATTTTATGTTCTGGCTGGCGTAATGATCGGCGCTGCCAATATGCAGATCTTTTTCTTTGGCCCCGCCTGACAGATAGGCGGGCAGCTTGCGCTTATCGTAACAGGGGAATTGCTCCTCAGCGATCAAGGTTATTTCGCAATCCTTGTTCTTTTGCCGTAAAGAGACAGCCGCCGTATGTCCGGCGATCGAAGAACCGATAATGATTATTTTAGGCATGTTTATTATAAACCCGCGGCATCCAATACCAGGGGGACTTTTTTATCCCAGCCTATTGGCATTATATGTATACCCTGGCACATCGGCCGCAGCTGTTTGATCAAACGGCTGGCGATAGCCACGGACTGGCTGACTTTATCCTTGGTTTCTTCCATTTCCTTGATCAATTCATCGGGGACAGAAACCCCGGCGACATTCTTGTTCATGAACCTGGCCATGCCCGCGGACTTCAACAGGACAATGCCAGCCAGGATCGGGACTTTCAGGTGTTTGGTCTTGGAAAGGAATTTTTCAAAAATACCGGCATCATATATGGCCTGGGTCTGGAAGAATTCCGCGCCGGCCTCGATCTTTTTCTCCATCTTGATGATCTGAGGCTCGATCGGGTCAGCCCCGGGATTAACTACCGCTCCCACGCAGAATTTAGGCGCCGCTCCGTCAAGTTTGTTGCCGTTCATATCCGCGCCTGACTGTAACTGCCTGACCACCTGCAAGAGCTGGACCGAATCCAGGTCGAATACCGGCTTTGCCTGCGGATGATCGCCTAATGTGGGGTAATCGCCGGTCAGGATCAAAAGGTTCTCTATGCCCAATGCCGCGGCGGAAAGGATATCGGACTGCAAGGCCAGGCGGTTGCGGTCGCGGCAAGTCACCTGGAATACCGGGTCAAATCCTTTTTGCTTGAGCAGGCTGGAGACAGCCAACGATCCCAAACGCATCACTGAGCTCTGCAAGTCGGTGACATTTATCGCGTCAACCCGGGTGCGTATAAGCTCGGCGTCTTCCAGTAATTTAACGGTTTCTATCCCCTTAGGCGGGCCGATCTCGGAAGTAAGAACAAAACTCCCCTGTCTTATCTTTTCTTTAAAGGTCATAAGAGACACCCCTGTTTATCTTGCGGCTGGTTTCCCGTTCACGCGGGATATTGTTTAAGGACTTTATTTTAACCGTAATACGCGTTTTTGTCAAAAATTTATTCTTTTATCCTCAAAGAAGCGATCACCTCGAAATGCCCGGTATGCGGGAACATATCCACCGGGGTGATCTTATCCAGGGCATACTTTCCGCAGATAACCTTCAAGTCCTCGCGCAAGCTCATCGGGTTGCAGGATATGTAGACGATCCGTTCCAAGCCGATATCCAGGAGCGTTTTCTTGAATTTCTTGCTCAGGCCCACGCGCGGAGGGTCAATGACCGCCGCGCTGACATCTTTGACATAATCTTTATCCTTGAGGCCAAAAAGGAACGCGTCAGCGTCCGAACAGGTGAATTCGACATTATCCGATTTATTCAACTTTAGATTTTTCCGGGCGTTCTCGATATTGAACGCCGAATTATCGATCCCGATGACCCGGGAAGAACTGCCGGCGAGCTGCAAGGTTATCCCCCCGCTTCCGCAAAAAATATCCAGGACCGTTCCGGATGCGCCTTTTACTTCATCCCTGATCTCGGAATATAATCTTTGGCAGCAATAAGGATTAGTCTGGAAAAAGGTCTTTGGCCCGATCAAGTAATCGATACCGTTGACCTTTTCCCGGATATCCTCGTCGCCGGCCAGAAGCGTCAGATCGTCAGTCAGGGCTTTATCCGAAACTATTTTGTTAAAACAAAGATAAACCGATCTTACCGGGGCAACTGACATTAATCGCTGCGCCAAAGCGAAGAACTTGCTTCTTTCTTTATCGAGGTCCCCCCTGGCAAGGGCGACGGTTATGACCGCCATTATCGAACCGTCCGACTTGGAATGCCGCAAAGAAATATACCTTAACTCCCCCGAAGACGCGCGCAGGTCATAAGGAACGACCTGGAAATCTTTTATCCATCGCTTACAGGCGTCGAATATCCGGTCAAGGCCCTCGATGAATATCCGGCATTCTTTCAGGTCTATGATTTTAGAGAATTTGGCTTTCTCCCTCTGCCCGATTATCGGGCCGGAGCTGTCCCGGGAAAATACGAATTCCATTTTATTGCGGAAATACCAGACCGGCTGTGAAGGGATTATTTCTTTTATTTCGCGGGCATTAAAACAGGCGAAGAGATTACGGCAGTATTTTTCCTTGAATTGAAGCTGTTTTTCATAATCCTGGTCCTGGGAATCGCAGCCCCCGCAGGAATTAAAATGCCGGCAGATATCTTGCATAAGCCTGACCTTACCATTTTTTAAAAATAAAGAAAACCGCGGCGGCCATAAAGGCAAACCCGACCAGGTAATTCCACTTCATCGCCTCTTTCAGATACAATATCGAGAATACCGAGAAAACCGCCAGGGTGATCACTTCCTGGATGGTTTTTAATTGCGCGGTGGAGAACTGGTAGGAGCCGATGCGGTTGGCCGGGACCTGGAAGCAGTATTCAGCCAGAGCGATCATCCAGCTGGCCATGATAGCGATCCACAAAGGCGAATTCCGGTATTTCAGGTGGCCGTACCAGGCAAAGGTCATGAAAATATTGGAGATGGTAAGCAGGATGATCGTTTTCATGGCAGGAATACCGGATACACCTTAAAGTTTTGCCGCTTCCACCAGGTTGCGCATGAGCATGGTCACGGTCAAAGGCCCTACCCCGCCCGGCACAGGCGTGATCCAGGAGGCGCGTTTCTGGGCCTCATCGAACTCCACGTCGCCGACGATCTTATCATTGACCCGGTTTATGCCGACATCTATTACTACCGCGCCTTCTTTTATCCACTCGCCTTTGATCAGGCCGGCCTTGCCTACAGCCACAATAAGGACCTCGGCGCTTCTAACGTGCTCTTCTAATTTACCGGCCTTGGCCGTGCCGATATGGCAGACCGTGACCGTGGCCAGCTTTTCCAGCAGCAACAGGCTTAAAGGTTTGCCGACTATCTCGCTGTGCCCGACAATGACCACTTCTTTTCCGGCGAGATCCAGGCCGGTGGCGCTCAATAATTCCATGACCGCGTTGGCGGTGCAGGGAAGGATCCTGGCCTTACCGAACACGATCTTGCCCATATTCGCCGGATGCATCCCTTCCACGTCCTTACCGGCGGATATAAAGCCGCTGATCTTCTTGTAATCCATATGCAAGGGCAGAGGCATCTGCACGATTATGCCGTTCACCGCCGGGTCATTGTTAAGCTTTTCTATATACTCAATAAGCTTTCCCTCGGTGGCCTGGCTATCCAGCTTGTGCAGCTGGTAATCGACGCCTAAAAGCTCGGCGTTCTTCTTCTGCGATTTTATATATGATTCCGCGGCCGGGTTCTCCCCCACCTGCACGCTGGCTAATGTGGCTTTCCTGCCCGAGCCCAGGATCTTCTGCTTGATCTCTTCTTTTATTTTCTCCGCGATCGGCTTACCCTCTAATAATTTTGCCAACTTTAACCTCCGTCTGCTGTCTGATCTTTTTCACGGCTTTATCCTTTTCGTCCAGTTCTTTCCTGATCCCTTTAGCCAGTTCCGGGTCGTTAAGATATTTAAGGTTTATATCCACATTTACATACGCGCTGGAAAAAGCCGACTCCAGCAATTGCGCCGCCACCGCCACGTCGCTGATCAGGTTCTGGTTGCTTTTTTCCAATATAAGCGGGCAAATGTTGGCCGCCTCGAAACAAAGCCGGCAGACCATCAACGGCACATCCATGGATTTACGCAGGTCCTTGCTGTTATAGGCGGTCACATCCAGGTCCACCAGGCGCAGGAATTCCAGGCGCAGCTTTTCAGACTTATCCAGGTATTTCTTAAGATGGCTCTCATGTTCCGCGTACTTAGGCTTGCCCACGGTAAAATTAAGCACCATGCTGATCAGGGCTGATCCCAAAGCCGCGCTCATCGCTGCCGCGGAGCCGCCGCCGGGAGCGGGAAGTTTCGCCGCCAGGTCATCCAGGTATTTCTTAAGGTGACTTCCGTACATTGATGGCTCTCCTTTAGATCTCTTCGATCTCAAACGCGTTCTTAAGCAGTTCTATTTTCCAAGTTCCCTGGGACGGTATTACTGAAACAACATCAAACCTGGAGCCGGACTCCATAAGATCATTTTCCTTCAAGAAAAGCATTGCCGCCACGCGGATCTTTCCCTGCTTGCGCTTGTCTATAGCCTCAGTTGGTTCGCCGCACCAGCCGGATGAACGGGTTTTTACCTCAATAAAACAAAGCGTATCCTTATCCCTGGCTATAACATCGATCTCGGCTGGCCTGGCCCGGTAATTCCTGGCCAGGATCCTGTAGCCATTGCGCTTCAGGAACCTTACCGCTTCATCTTCGCCCTGACGGCCTAGGGAAATGTTTTCTTTAGACACCGGAAAAAGTGGCCCTGTGAATTATGGACTTGCCGTATTTCTTTAAGGCGTTCCTATGGGCCTGCGTAGGATAACCCTTGTGCCGCGAAAACCCGTACTGCGGGAATGTTTTATCGTATATGGCCATGATCCTGTCCCGGGTCACTTTTGCCAGGATCGAAGCGCTGGCTATGCTTAGGGACTTGGAATCCCCCTTGATGATCTCAGTGAAGGGAAACCCTGTCTTCAGCTTGACCAACCCGTCCACCAGGATATGCACTCGGCCGGGATCAAACCCGGGCATTTTAGCGAACAGCCCTTCTATCGCCTGTTCCATGGCCAACCGGGTGGCTTGCAGGATATTAACCCGGTCGATGATCTTTTCGTTTATTATGCCGATCCCGTATACGGATTTTTCGATTATCTCAGGAAAAGCCTTTTCGCGCTGCAGGCAGGTCAATTTCTTGGAATCGTCAATGCGGTTATCAAAAGACGCGGTCTTTAAAAAAACCGCCGCCGCGACTACCGGCCCTGCCAAAGGGCCCCTTCCAGCCTCATCTACCCCTATGACCAGGTCTTTGCCCTGTTCTTGGAACTTGCGTTCGTAATAAAGCATAAGGCCTGAGGCCGTTAGGATTATTTAGCTTTCACTTCCACTGATTCTATCTTAGAGGCGCGCTTTCCCACTTTGCCCCGCAGGTAATACAGCTTGGCGCGGTTTATCTTTCCTTTTCTTATCACTTCGATGCGTTCGATGACCGCGGAATGCAGGAAGAATTTAAGCTCCACGCCTTCGCCCACAGAAACCTTCCTTACGGTAAAGCTGCTCTTGGTCCCGGATCCTTTTTTGGCGATGACTATACCCTCAAAAGGATGCAGCCTGATCTTATCCCCTTCCGGGATCCTGGTCATGACCTTGACCGTGTCACCGACGTTAAAATCCGGGTATTTCTTTTTGCTCAAATAAGATTCCTCTACGAGTTTGATCTTATCCATTTTTGCGTTCTCCTTAATGAGCGCATAACTTACGGAGTTTTACTTTTCCGATTAAGACGACGTAAGTTATTTGCGCGAATTAATCCCGTTAATTGCGACAGCAATTAATCGGGATAAGATACCATAATTATGAGGCGCGCTCGCGCCTTCATTTCTTTCTCAACAACTCCGGCCTGCGTTCTTTCGTTTTCTTCACCGCCTCGAGCTTGCGCCATTCGGCGATCTTCTTATGGTCTCCTGACAGAAGCAGCGCAGGGACCTTCATCCCCAGGAAATCAGCCGGCCTGGTATACTGGGGATACTCTAATAGATTACCTTCAAATGACTCAAAATTCAAGGAATTTTTATCCCCCAGGACCCCGGGGACCAGCCGGACCACCGAATCTACCAGGACCATAGCCGGAAGCTCTCCACCGGTAAGGACATAATCGCCGATAGATATCTCTTCATCAACCAGATCGGTCTTGACCCGCTCATCCACACCCTCATAATGCCCGCAGATCAGGATAAGATGGCTGCAAGCTGACAATTCCCTGGCTTTTTTCTGCTCATAAGGCCGGCCCTGCGGGCACAATAAAATGACTTTTGCTTCCTTATTCCGGCTTGCCGCTTTGATCTTGCGCACTGCCGCGAATATCGGCTCAGGCCCCATGACCATACCGGAGCCTCCGCCAAAAGGCCGGTCATCCACCTTGGAATGCTTATCTTTGGAATAATCCCGCAGATCGTGGATATGGATCTTTACTTTGCCTTTTTCCTGGGCCCGTTTGACCATGGACTCATTCAAAACAGGCGCGAACATCCCCGGGAATATGGTGATGATATCAATTCTCATCTTCTTGGCTCTCAGCTGAAGGCCCGCTTATTTAAGATAACTGTTATATTTATCCAGGAATCCTTTTTTGAACTCTACGAACCTGTCTTCGGCAATAGCCCGGCGGATGCCGGCCATCATCTTCTGATAGAAATAGCTGTTATGCAAAGAGGTCAACCTGAAGGCCAGGACTTCCTGCGCGTTGAATAAATGCCGCAGGTACGCCCGGGAGAAATTTTTGCAGGTATAACATGAGCATTCCGGGTCCAACGGCCCAAGATCCTCGCTGTACTGGCCGTTCTTGACCACGATCTTGCCCTGGCTGGTGAACGCGGTCCCGTGCCTGCCGTAACGCGTAGGCACCACGCAGTCGAACATATCCACGCCCAGTTCCACCGCGCCGATTATGTCGTCAGGAAGCCCGACGCCCATCATATAATGCGCCTTGGCCGCCGGCAATTCTTCCAGGGCGCAGGCGGCAATATTATACATTAAATCCTTGGGTTCGCCAACCGAAAGTCCTCCCAGGGCGTAACCGTCAAAATCAAGCTCAGCGAGCCGCCTGGCGCAATCCTTGCGCAGGTCTTCATAAGTCGCGCCCTGGACTATCCCGAATAAAAGCTGTTTTGACTCAGGCTGTTTATCCTGTTCTATCTTGGAGCGCCTGGCCCACTGGATGGTCCGTTCCATAGCCTGCTGGGCGTAATCCTTTTCGCAGGGATAATGCACGCAGTCATCCAGGACCATCATTATATCCGAGCCCAGGTCGCGCTGGACATTGACCACGTCCTCGGGGGTAAGGAAATGCTTGAATCCGTCGATATGCGACTGGAATTCCACGCCCTTTTCGCTGACTTTCCTTAAAAGCGCCAGGCTGAATATCTGATAACCGCCGCTGTCGGTAAGGATAGGCTTGTCCCAGCCGATGAATTTACGCAGTCCGCCGGCCTTTTTTATGATCGCGGTCCCCGGCCTGAGGAACAAATGATAAGCGTTGCAAAGCATGATCTGCGCGCCGCAATAATTCAGGTCTTCCGCGGACAGCGTTTTGACCGTGCCCTGCGTGCCCACAGGCATAAAAGACGGGGTATCGATCACGCCGCTGGCGGTAGCTACCTGCCCCAGCCTGGCCTTGCACTTCGCGTCGTTATGTATTAATGTGAATTTATTCATTTTATTTGTCTAATTAAAGGATATATGTTAACATAAAATCATGTTAAACAAAATAAAAAATACTGTGGAAGAAACGCTGAGAAAGCACGTAAGCGATATAGACCGCGTTTACCCCTTTAAACGCATCTCCCCGCTTCTTTGCGAAAGCATAAAAGAATTCATTGGCCGCCCGGGCAAAAGGGTCAGGCCGGTGCTTTTCGTCTTGGGATACCTTGCCTTTGCCAAAAAACCCGCTTCCGGCCTGTACCAAAGCGCCCTTTCGATCGAACTGCTGCACGATTTTATGCTCATTCACGATGATATAATCGATAAGTCCGATTCCCGCCGGGGCAGGCCTTCAATGCATAAAATGCTGGATAACCGGTTAAAGCTGGATAAAAGCGTCAAATTCAACGGCCAGGACCTGGCGATCGTCGTGGGGGATATCATCTACGCCATGGCCGTAAAAAGCTTTTTAGCGGTAAAAGAAGACCCGGCAAGAAAAGAAAAAGCCCTGAACAAACTTCTGGACGCCGTTCTTTATACAGGCGGCGGACAGTTCATTGAGATAATTTACGGGATCAAGCGTATAGATAAAATAAATAAAAACGACATTTACCGGATATATGACCTGAAAACCGCTTATTATACCTTTGCCTATCCCCTGGCCATAGGCGCCACCCTGGCCGGAGCCGGCCCGGAAGAGATCAAAAAGATCTTCGATTACGGCAGGGTCCTGGGCCGGGCCTTCCAGATCAAAGACGATATCCTGGGGATATTCGGCGACGAAAAAGAAACCGGCAAATCAACGCTGACCGACCTGCAGGAAGCCAAAAGGACGCTGCTTATATGGTACGCCTATAATAATTCGCCGAAGAAGGATCAGGCGCAGATAACAGCCGTATTTTCCAAGAAAAAGGTGGACCGGTCGGACTTGAGCAGGATACAAAATATAATACGCGGGTCCGGGGCGCTGGCCTACGCGAATAAACAAATATCGGCCGCCGCGGTAAAAGCGGACAGTATAATCTCTTCTTTGAATACCGGGTCAAATATCAAAAACCTGCTGTCGGAATTCTACCGCAACATCCTGGATCTTTGATCCATATCAGGCAAGAGTATTCTGTTCTATGCAATAAATAAGCTTATCCAGCGGGACCGGTTTTGCCAGGAAAGGCCTTCCGGCGATTATACCCTTCTGATCGCTTACTTCCCTCTCCGTAACAATAGCGGTCAAGAATACGATAGGTATGTTCTTAAACGCTTCGTCCGACTTAAGTTTCTGGGATATCTCGCCGCCGTCCACATTCGGCATGACAATATCCAGGAGGATCAGGTCAGGCTTGAATTCCTTCACCGCGCGGATGGCGTTAACGCTCTGGGTCTCGGCCCTGACTTCGTATTTGCCTGTTTCCTCAAGGTTTAATTTCACCAGCCTGCAGAAACTCTCTTCGTCGTCGATTATGAGGATCTTCTTTTTCAGCATTCCCAGCCTCCCTTTCTCTTTAAGATACCGATGCCTGATCCTGGATCCGGAATATAAGCGTAGCCCTTGTCCCGCCTTCTTTTTTATTCGCTATATCGACCTTGCCACCGTGCATCTCCATTATATTTTTGACGATAGATAACCCCAGCCCGGTGCCTCCCTTGCCGCGTTTGGTGGTAAAGAACGGGTCGAATACTTTGTCGATTATCTCCTGAGGTATCCCTGTCCCGGTATCCTCCACCCGGACCACGACCACTTTTTCTTCCGGTTTAAGGATATCCCCTTTCCTGCGGCCGACCCCTTCACCCGTTGCCGGGATATTTTCGACGCGCATGCTTATGTTCAACGCCCCGCCCGAAGGCATGGCGTCAGCCGAGTTCATGAAAAGGTTCAAAAAAACCTGCTCGATCCTGTTCTTATCGATACTTATCTGCGGGATACCCGCGCCGATATCCTCGTTCAGCTGGATATGGTTCTTGACAAACTGATGCTTTACCAGCAAAAGGGAATTTTCCAGCACGATTTTCAGGTCATGCGGCGAAACATCCAGTTTTGATAAGCTGGCAAAATCCAGCAGGCCGGTGATTATATCATTGGCCCTCATCACAGCGTCGTTAATGTATTTTAAAGTCAGCGAGACATTCTCGTCATCCAGAGGTAACTTCTTATTCAGGAATTCAACCCCCTGGCTTATTATTGCCAGAGGATTCTTTACCTCATGAGCCACGCCGCTGGCCAGGCCTCCGACCACCTGCATCTTGGCCGCCTGGATAAAACGCGACTGGGTCTCCTTGAGCTCGGTGTAGGCTTGTTTTAAAGCCTCCTCGGCTTTCTGGCGCTCTTCCACCTCCGCCGACAATTGGGCGTTAGCGGCTGTCAGGTCCGAGGTGCGCGCGGCGACCTGTTCTTCCATCTCGGACAAAGTCCTTTTCAAGGCTTCTTGTATGCGTTTGCGCTCAATGGCGTAGCGGATCGCGCGGATGAAATGAAAAACATCCTCCCTGCCTTTGACCAGGTAATCCTGGGCTCCGGACTGCATCGCCTTTAACGCCGTGGATTCATCATCAAGCCCGGTGAGGACCAGGATGGGAATTACGGGACAACGCGTCTGGACCTTGACCAGCGTGTCGATGCCTGCGCTATCCGGAAGGAACAGGTCCAGCAAGACAACATCGATATCGTTTTTTGCCAGGCGGTCAAGGGCGGGAGCCAGGCGTTCAAACCATTCTGTTTCGCAGTTGATCTCGTCCACCTTCGCGAGCATATCCTGTATCAACTTGGCGACCAGACGGTCGTCCTCGATCAAAAGAACCCTGGTACTTTTTTCTTCTTTATCGGCCATATTCAACGGTTATAGCTGAGGGGAGTGGTCAATCCAGGAGCGCGGAAACCAGGCATATCCTGACCAGCGCGCAGGTTTCAAGGTAATCCAGGTCAAAAGGCTTAACGATATACTCGCATACCCCGAATTTCTTGACCTCCTCGAATACGGATTCATCCATTACGCCGGTGATCATGATAACGCCCACCTTATCATCCATCTCCCTGATCCGTTTAAGCGTAAGGATCCCGTCTATCCCGGGGAGTTTCACATCCAGCAATACCAGGATGGGCTTTTCCGTTTTGAATTTCTCCAGGCCTTCTTCGCCGCTGGCGGCGGTCACCACGCTGAACCCTTTTTTGGACAGGAACTCGCGGATCAGGGAAGATATATTCGGGTCATCATCCACGACCAGTATCTTTTCCTGGCCGTACCTCTTATTAGGCTGCAGTATCTCGTTAATAGCTTTTAAAATAACGTCTATGCCCAGTGTCTTGCGCAGGAAACCGCTCGCCCCGGCCAGGCGGGCCCGGCGTTCCAATTCATCGTCGGCAAAACCGGTGATCATCAACACCTTAATCTTATGGTCGAAATAACGCAGTTTTTCCAGCAGCTCGACCCCGTCCATATCCGGCATTTTAAAATCCAAGAGCATCAATTCGGGATTATGTGTCCGCGCCAGTTCCAAGGCCTCTTTGCCGCTATGGGTAGTTATCACCTTATAGCCCACTTTGGTCAAAGCGTCGTAAAGAAGTTCGCGGATCTGCGAATCGTTGTCCACCACCAGTATCTTGGATTCCATAGGTCTTCGCGCTCCTTATTTATTCCCCGCCGTCACAAAAAGAGAAGTAATGATCGCGTCCAGTTTCTGCAGGTCGCACGGCTTGAGCAAATAATCGCAGGCGCCTTCTTTAGACGCCTCTTCCATGACATGCTCATCCTGCACCGAAGTAAGCATGATCACCTTGACCGCGCCATTGAGCCTTTTTATCTGGTTCAACACCATCAATCCGTCCATCCCGGGCATACGCATATCCAAAAGCACCACCTGGGGGGCCTCTGTCCTCACCGACATAAGCGCGTCCATCCCGGAAGACGAGGTGCTGACCTTGTAGCCTTTTTTGCTCAAAAAATCCTGCAGGACATTGCGTATCTCCAGGTTATCATCTACCACAAGGATAGATTTGCCGGCATTGGACTTATCCGCCGGCAAAATAGCGCCGCTTCCTTCAGCGCGCAATATCCCCAATATCGTCTTTACCATAAAATGCGTGGCAAAATCCTTCTTGACCACAGCCGAGATCTTGAGGGCTAGGGCCTTAGCCTGGACTTCATCGGACTGGCTATCCGCAGAAAAGACCACTATCTGCGCCTGTTTATCGAACTCCCTGATCTTTTTGGCGGTATCCCACCCGCTTAACCCGGACATCGCCCCATCCAGGATTATCAGTTCGAACCTCTCCTCGGAAAGGCGGACCAGGGCTTCTTCCCCCGTAGGAACGCAGGTAACCTCGTAATTCAAGGAAAATAATATCTCATATAAAAGGTTGCGCGCGTCCAGGTCATTATCAGCTATCAGTATCTTTTCTTTCCACATATCCTGTTCTCCGTTTATTTACCCAGCTTCTCCTTGACTTTTGCCAGTATCTCAAAGAGATCTATAGGTTTATACATAACGTCATTTTCATTATAGCCCAATCCCACCAGCTCATCAATATCTTTCTGGAGGCCGATCGACCCGCTTAAGATGATGACCGGCATCTTGATCCCCGCGTCATTCAACGCCTTCAGCACGTCCATGCCGGTCATTTTGGGCATGCGCATATCTATGATCAAAAGGTCCATCTTGCCGCCGGACTTGAGCATATCCAGCGCCTTATCCCCTTCCAGGCATTTAAAAACCTCGAACCCGTTCTTGCGCAAAAAGACGTCGATTATATTGACTATCTCCTGCTCGTCATCCACTATCATTATTTTAGGCATTGTTACCTCCTTCTGGCATAACCGGCAGTAATATGCTGGCGGATGTCCCCTTCCCGGGCGAACTCTCCAAATTAAGTTCCCCGCCGTGCGCCTTGATTATGCTATAACTTACCGCAAGCCCTAATCCCGCCCCTTTTTCCTTGGTAGTGAAAAAAGGCTCGAACAATTTACCCATGACCTCCGCGGTCATCCCGCAGCCCGGGTCCTGGAATGTTATTTTGACACTGCCGCCCGACCGGCAGGTCGACACCTTTATCTGACCCCCCTTAAGCATAGCATCCCGGCTGTTATTCAACAAGTTAATAAACACCTCTTGCATATCTTTCGCGTTCACATTAACCCGCGGCAGGCCTGCGCCGCAACTTTTCACTATCTTGACATTATCCGCCAGGAACTGGCGTTCAATAAAGCTTACGGATTCTTCCAGGATCTTATTTATATCCCCTGGCTTTAACTGGGCTTTTGCCGGGCGGACAGAGTTAAGCGCCCGGTTGACGATATCCTTGGCCCTCTGGCTCTCATCGTAGATGACCTTAAGGTTCTTCTTCAATTCTTCGTTCTGGATATCCTCCATCAGGGCAAGCTGGACCCGGCCGGATATGACCATTAAGGGGTTATTCACGTCATGCGCAAAATTCCCCACAAATTTACCGAACTGAGCGAACCTCCGCGCCCTCTCAACCTCTTTACGCCGGGCTGTATCCCGTTTACCAGAAATAAATTTGAATAGCCCCATATCACTCCAGGAATTTAGCGATCTTTGCCGCCAGTTCAGCGGGATCGAACGGTTTCAACATATAATCGTCCGCCTTGCAAAGGCTGACCTTCTCCGCGACGCAATCGGAGCTGGCAGTGACCAGAATAACAGGGATACCCCTGAGGTCCCCGTCCGCCTTCATCTGTATGCATACCTCTGTCCCTTCCATAACAGGCAGGCGCAGGTCCAGCAATACCAGGTCTGGCTTCTTCTCCCTGATCAGGTCTAAGCCCTCTTTGCCGTTTACCGCGGAATAAACCTCATAGCCCATCTTTTTCAGCCTGAAGACCTCCACCTTCAGCACATCAGGCTCATCATCCACAACCACAATTTTTTTCGCCATCTTCCCGCCTTCTTATTGCGATCTTTTGATATGTAAAGCGCTCCAAGACCGGGTCTTGATCACAAAAGATAATTCAGCCACTTTTCCAACAGCTTTATGTCAAAAGGCTTGCCGATCATCGGCAAGGCTTCCTTTTTGATATATTCTTTTATCCTGTCGACCTTTACCTCGTATCCGGAGATGATCAAAAGCGGTATATCCTTGGTCCGGACATTGCCTTTAAGCCTGCCGATCACCTCGTAACCGCTCATCTTAGGCATCTTTATATCCAGTATTATCAAGTCAGGCGGCTCTTTTTCTATCTTGGCCAAAGCTTCTTCGCCTCCGGCAGCCTCGATGATATTGCTATAACCGAACTTCTCCAATATCTTCCGCAACGTGCTCAGGATATCCGGCTCGTCGTCCACCAGCATTATCCTGTTCCTTGACTTTTCCTCCTGCGTATTAACCACGGACCTATACGCCTTATCCAGCAATTCCTCCGCGCTTTTAGCCTCATCCGGGAAAATGACGTAGCTGCTGGAAAATTGCGCCTTTAGCTCTTCATCTATCCTGAAAATTGTTTCTTTCACTGCCGTGCGCAGCCTTAATTTAAGCCCCGGGGCTTCCGGCCTGGGGATAAGGCTGGACACGAACAATTCATTTTCTATCCTGCGGATCACCAGGTCGGAGACGCCTACCTGGCCTTTTAAAGATTCCTGGAGTTCCCGGCAAATGGCCTCTGTTTTATCCGAGCCTGCCCGGCTCTTGATCTGTCTGTAATTATCCCACCGCAAAACAAATAAACCGAAGACAAAATCCGCTTTTTCTATCGCCTCTTTGCCCTTATTTATGCTCTCCTCCAATATCTTTTCTATGCCGTATCTGGGCAGCGTAAAAATGAATTTCGTCCCGGCTCCGGGCGAGCTCTCGACATGGATGGCCCCGCCGTGTTTTTCAATTAGCTCTTTGGATATAGCCAGACCCAGCCCTGTGCCGCCTTTCCTGTCTTTAACGTCGCCCAGCTGCTCGAAACTCTGAAAAAGCCGGGGGATATCTTCCTGCTTTACCCCTGGGCCGGTATCCTCTACCGTAACGCATACCGCGTTACCTTTCTTCACGGTAGTCAGGGTAATCCCTCCTTTTTCAGTGAATTTAATGGCGTTATTCACCAGGTTGGTCATGACCTGGATGATCTTGTCCCGGTCAAACCTGAATACCGGCAGGTTTTCGTCAAGATTGACCGCGATATCCAGCCCTTTGTTCTTTATCAGGGCGCTCATGGTCCTTTCTATTTCCAGGACGACTTCATTGATATCGTTATCCCGGAAATCGAACTGGGTCTTTCCCGCCTCCAGCTTCTGAAAATCCAATACGTCGTTTATCAAACGGGCCAACCGGTCCACATTCCTCTTTGCCGTATCCAGGAAATCTTTTTGTTCCGGATTGATCTGTCCGGCGGAGCCGTCTAAAACAATATTGATCCCCTCTTTGATCGCGGTTAGCGGGGTCCTTAACTCGTGCGAAACGATCGAGGTGAATTTTGATTTTGTTTCCATCACCTCTTTAAGTTTATCCTCCGCTTTTTTGCGTTCGGTAATATCCCTGATGGACTCAATCGCGCCGATAAAATGCCCGACCTCGTCGGAAAGCGGCGCGGCTACCGCCCAGAGGTACGCGCCTTTGCCTTTATACAGGCCCGGGGCGAACGTCTCCGCGAATATATTATTGCCTTTCTTCTCGATGAAATTGTATTCTTTATTTAATTCGGGATAATGCTGAAAGACCAGGTCGATCATTGTCGGCCGCGCCTGGCCGTAGAAAGGGACCGCGTAAGCGTGATCGCCTTTGCCGATCATATCCTTTTTGGATACCCCGGTCATATCCTCCATAGCCCGGTTCCAGGCGATCACCCTCTTCTCCCGGTCAATAACCACTGTGGCGTCAGGCAGGAATTCGATGATATCCAGCAGTTTGCGGTTGACCGACTGCAAATTTTCTTCAGCCCTCTTGCGGCTGGTTATCTCCTGAAGCAGAACCCGGTTAAGCCTGCTCAACTCCTCTGTTTTTTGTTGTTCTATAGCCACTAATTTCTGTTCCTTTTCCATGGCCAGCTTCAGATCATAGGTCATCTTATTGAACATCCCTGTCAATCTGCCGATCTCATCCGAGCTTTTAGTTATTATCTTCTGGCTAAGATCGCCCTGGGCCACCAGGTTCATGCCTTTCCCCAGCATCTTGATCGGCAGGATTATCGCCCTTAAGAGAAAAACGAAGGTCAATAGGACAATAACTAAAAGCCCGATAACAGAAAGATAGATGTTGCGTTTCCAGGTGGCATTTTCTTCGGCCAGCTTATCCTCCCAATTCAAAACGATCCTCAAGACCCCCAAGACCCTTTTATCCGGGCCATGGCAGCCAAAACAGCTTTTTTCGTTCAGGATAGGCATATTATTGACGAAGACCTTGCTCCCTGTCCGCTGCCGGGTCTCAACTCCATTGACTACCACGCCTTGCAGGACCCGGGCCAGGTATTCCACTTTAGGCCTATCGCCGATCAGGCTTTTATTCGTGCTCCTTCTGATAATCCCGTTGTGGTCCGTCAAATGGATATCCGCGACATCCTTTATTTTGCGGTAATTGTCAAACTGGCGCTGGACGATATCCTGGTCCCCGTTCAACATCGGATTGCGCATAGCGGTTAAAATAACTTCCGAGAAAGTCTGGCCTTCTTGAATGCTGTGAGCCAGCATGAGCCTGTTCTGATTACGTATGTTCATCACGGTCATTATGCCCAGTATAAAGAATAAAATAAGGAAGAGCATGATTATACTGCGCAGGCCCAGGGAGTTTTTTATTCTTTTGATCATGATTTCCTTCTTAAAAGCATTTTTACCCGCGCCAGCAGTTTATCGCTGTCAAACGGCTTAGTAAGATAATCGTCCGCCCCGGCGTCAAGGCCCTGCAGCTCGCTTTCCTTGTCCTCCCTGGCGGTCAAAAGGATGACCGGGATCACCGCGGTCTCCAGTTTCGACCGTAAAGCCTTGACCTCTTCAAACCCGTTCATTTTGGGCATAGTAACGTCGCTGATGACCAGATCCGGCTTTTCCTTGTTACAGAGCGCCACCGCCTCCTGGCCGTCCCTGGCCCTGATCACCTGATAACCCGCGCCGGTAAGCCTTTTTTCCAGGATCTTCAAGATATCTTCCTCATCATCCGCGATAAGTATCTTGATCTCTTTTCCGGTCTGCGCCGATCTGCGGACAGCCTCTTCTTCCGAGGCAACGCCGACGATGTTGAATATCTCTTCCAAAGTAGTAATGCCCTCGGCTACCTTCTGCATGCCCGCTCTGGCTAAAGTTTTTAGACCGGTATTCTTGGCCTCCAGCAGGATCTCGTCTTCCGGGGCATTCTGCGCGATCATGCCCCGTATTCTTTCGCTGATCTTGAATATCTCGAAAATAGCGGTCCTGCCCAGGAAGCCGGTGAATCCGCAATAGCTGCATCCTTTGCCATGAAAAAAATCCTTTATGCCAAGCTGGTCTATATGGCTTTTAAAGAGGCTGCGCAGGTGTCCATCCGGTTGATATTCCTCTTTGCAATGCGGGCAGATCACCTTGACCAGCCTTTGGGCCACGACAAGGATCAACGCGGAAGATATCAGGTACGGCTCCAAACCTATATCCACCAAACGGGTTATTGAGGCGACCGCGTTATTCGTGTGCAGCGTGGATAATACCAGATGCCCGGTCAAAGAAGCCTGGAAAGCCATTTCCGCCGTCTCCTTGTCCCGTATCTCGCCGACCAGAATAACATTAGGGTCCTGCCGCAGAATACTGCGCAAACCATTGGCAAAGGTGAGGTTTTTTACCGGATTGACCTGCATCTGGTTCAAACCGTCGATCAAATATTCTATGGGGTCTTCTATGGTGATTATATTGTTTTTCTCTGTTTTGATCGCATTAAGAGTGGCGTAAAGAGTAGAGGTCTTGCCTGAGCCGGTAGGCCCGGTGACCAGGATCAACCCCTGGGGGACATTGACCGCCTGTTTATAAATAACCAGATCCTGGCTGTCAAAACCTATATTTCCCAGCCCGGTCTTTGCCGCCTGAATATCCAATAACCGCATCTCGATCTTTTCCCCGTAAAAGGTAGGGATGGTCGAGACCCGCAGGTCCACTTTCCTGCCTTTAACGGATATCTTGATCCTTCCGTCCTGAGGCTTGCGGGTTTCAGCGGTATCCAGCTGCGCCAGGACTTTCAGGCGCGCGGCCACCGACGCATGCATGCTGACCGGAAGGTCCATTATATTCCTCAGGTCGCCGTCTATCCTGTACCTGACCTTCACCGTCTTCTCCTGGGACTCGATATGTATATCGCTGGCCCTCTGTTTTACCGCGTCGCTCAGAATAAGGTTGCAGATCTTTACCGCCGGAACGCTTTCGGACATTTGCGCCTGTTCGTCTAAAAGGAATTCCGCCGCGTCATCCGTAACGATCTCGACCTTATCCGTTTCCATGACATTCTTCAGGATGTCGTAAATATTATCCTCTGCCTGGTAATATTTTTTAATGTGATTATTTATCTCGCTTTTGGCGGCCAGGAGCGGTTTTATGCTCATTCCCGTATTCAACCTTATATCATCCAGGGCCATAATATCCTGAGGATCGCTCATCGCCAATACCAGGGCATCGCCTTCCCTGCGTAAAGGCAATATCCCATGGCGCATAGCCAGTTCATACGGGACGAGTTTGAGGACAGCGGGGTCTGCTGTTTCTTCGCTCAACTGCGTGACCGGCATATTGAATATCTTGGATGAGGCATTTACCAGCTGCTCCTCCGCGATAAAACCCATCTCCACCAGTAATTCCTGGAGCGGCTTCTTGGCGCCGATGCGCTTGATCCTGGCGTCGTTAAGCTGCTCCGCCGTTATGAGCCCTTCCCTGATAAGTTCATCGATCAAAACAGTCATCTCATTAGGTCCTTGGTTAATCCAACAGCGCCTTGATGGCAGCCATCAGGTCCTCAGGGTCATAGGGCTTCTCGATATAGGCGTCAGCCCCGTCGCTAAGGACTTTCTTCTTGTATTCCGGATCCGTTACCCCGGTAAGGACGATGATCGGGATGTATTTGACCTGGTTGGATAATCTGATGTTCTTTAAAACCGCCTGTCCGCCGCCCGCGGGCATTATCAGGTCCAGGATGATCAGATCAGGCGGAGTTTTATGGACCATTGCTATCCCCTGATAAGCGTCCTGGGCCGCCATTACCTCAAAACCCGCCTGGGTCAGCCTTTTGTGCAATACCTTCAAAACATCCAGGTCGTCATCAATGATCATTATCTTGCGCATCTCTATTTGATCCTTTTGTTAAAAACAAACAAAAAGGGAACGGCTCGCTTAATAGCGTTCCGTTCCCTGGGAGATATAACGTTTTCCATAAATACCACCGTGGCTTAGCGTTATGGTACTTATTCAGTTTAACATCAAAATATAAAATAACAAAACAGGATGCCGGCGCTATTTCTCGCCGGGTATATTGACCGGCACATTCCAGATATCCCTGGCGTATTCCTGTATCGTCCGGTCGCTGGAAAATCTGCCGCACTTGGCGGCGTTGATGATAGATTTCTCCAGCCAAAGCCGTTTATTGCGGTAAACCCCGCTGACCTTATCCTGCGCCTGGCAATACGGGTCGAAATCGGCGCAAAGGAAATAGCGGTCGTAATAAAGCAGGCTTTCCACTATCGGGACGAACAACCCGTAATTCACATGCGAAAAAAAGTTGCTCTGTATAAGATGGATGATCTCTTTAAGCACAGGCGAACGGTCGATATATTCCTGCGGGTTGTAACCCTGGGCCTGCAGTTTGCCGATCTCCCCCACGTTAAGGCCGAAAGTGAATATATTATCCTCGCCCACAGCCTCGGCTATCTCCACATTCGCCCCGTCCAGGGTGCCGATGGTCAACGCGCCGTTCATCATGAATTTCATGCAGCCGGTCCCTGAGGCCTCTGTCCCGGCGGTGGATATCTGCTCGGAAAGGTCGGACGCCGGGAATATCTTCTCGGCCAGGGATACCCGGTAATTCTCCAGGAAAACCACCTTTATCCGGTCGTTGACGGTCTTATCCTGGTTTATCACCTCAGCCACGCTGCAGATGAATTTAATGATCATCTTGGCCATATAATAACCGGGGGCGGCCTTGCCGCTTAAAATAAATGTCCGGGGGACGATATCGGCGTGAGGGTCGTTCTTTATCTTCAGGTACTGCGAGATTATGAATAAACCGAAAAGAAGCTGGCGTTTGTATTCATGGATCCTTTTTACCTGGACATCGAACAGGGATTCGGTATTTACCGTTATCCCGGTTGTCTTGCGGATATACTCCGCCAGAAAATTCTTGTTCTCCATCCTGACCTCGTCCCACTTGTTCAAAAAAGCCTCTTCCATCTTGAAAGGCAGGAGTTTCTCCAGCTGGCAGAGGTCCACGGTCCATTTCTCGCCGATAACCTCGGAGATCAACGAGGAAAGGCTGGGATTAGCCTTCTGCAGCCATCTCCTCTGGGTCACGCCGTTGGTCTTATTATTGAATTTTTCCGGGAATATCTCGTAGAAATCCTTAAAAAGATGTTCTTTCAAAAGGGTAGTATGCAGGCTGGAGACGCCGTTGACCGAATGCGAACCGATCAGGGACAAATGGGCCATACGGATCTTTTTAGGTTCGCCTTCCTCGATTATCGACATCCGGCGCATGCGGTCGGTATCCCCGGGGAATTTTATCGCCACGTCCCTCAAAAACCGCATATTTATCTCATAGATCAACTGCATATGCCTGGGGAGCAGGGTCTCGAACATCGGGACGCGCCAGCACTCCAGCGCCTCAGGCATGACCGTGTGATTGGTATATGCTACGGTCTTCACGGTAATGTCCCAGGCAGTATCCCATTCCATATTCTCTTCATCGAGCAGGATGCGCATCAGCTCGACAATAGCCAGCGACGGATGGGTATCGTTAAGCTGGATGCAGACCTTCTCCGGCAAAAGGGCGAGGTCTTTGTTATCCGTTTTGAACCTGCGGATTATATCGGCGATCGAAGCCGCGGTAAAGAAATACTCCTGCTTCAAACGCAGTTCCTTGCCCTGGCTGACCGAGTCATTTGGATAAAGGACCTTGGAGATGTTTTCCGAGAGCACTTTATTATAAACCGCGTGGTCATAATCGCCGTCGTTGAAATATTTCAGGTCGAATTCCTCGGTGCTGCGCGCCGACCACAGCCTCAATGTATTGACGATATCGGTCTTGTATCCCGGGATAGGGATGTCGTAAGGCATGGCCAGGACATCCTCGGTATCAGCCCACTTCACCCGCAATTTACCTTTGGAATCGGTGAACATATAAGTATGGCCGTAAAAGCGGATCTTCACCATGTATTCCGAACGGGCGAACTCCCAGGGATTGCCCCTGTTCAGCCACTCATCGGGGAATTCCACCTGGTTGCCGTTGATTATCCTCTGGTTGAATATCCCGTATTCATATCTTATGCCGTAACCGTGCGCCGGGATGCCCAGAGTCGCCATCGAATCCAGGAAACAGGCGGCAAGCCTGCCCAGGCCGCCGTTGCCCAATCCCGCGTCGCGCTCGCAGTCGCGGATATCCTCGATATTAAACCCCAGGTCCTCCATGCATTCCTTGACCTGGTCGGTGATCCCGAGGTTAAGCATGTTATTGCCTAAAAGCCTGCCGATCAGGAATTCCATGGATAGATAATAAACCCGCTTGACGTTATCGGTGTGATAACGCTGCTGGGTATTTATCCAGCGTTCGATCAACCGGTCGCGTATGGCTATGGAAAGGGCGTTGAAATTGTCGTTCAGGGTGGCGTTGTATTTATCTTTACCCAGGGTATACTCGCGCTTGGAAAGGAAAGAGCGCTCGATCCCCTGTTTGGTCATGTCTTTATGCACGTTCACCCATTTCGGGTCGATCTTTTTCGCTGCCATACTATCCTTTCATCTGATATTTACAGGACCAGCATCGCGTCGCCGTAACTGTAGAACCGGAATTTATCCTCGACGGCTTTTTTATACGCCTTCTTGGCCAGAGCCTCGCCGGCGAACGCGCAGACCAGCATAAAAAGCGTGGTCTTGGGAAGATGGAAATTGGTCAACAACCGGTCAACCATCCGGAATTTATACCCGGGATAAATGAACAGGTCGGTATCGCCCTGCGTTATGCCCCTGCCGGCGTAAGTCTCCAGGGTGCGGCAGCTGGTAGTCCCCACAGCGCAGATGCGCCCATTATCCTTCCTGCACTTGTCCAACAAATTTAACGTGTCATCCGGGATGCTGAAACGCTCCGTGGACATCGGATGCTGGGTGATATCCTCGGATTTCACCGGCTTGAAAGTAGCGTGCCCGACGTGAAGGGTTATATATCCCAGGCCAACCCCGTTCTCCCGGATATTGTCCAGGAGCCCCTCGGTAAAATGCAGCCCGGCCGTAGGCGAAGCTACCGACCCCTTTTGGCTGGCGTAAACAGTCTGGTAATACAGCTTATCCAGCTCTTCCGGCTCCCGTTTAATATACGGGGGCAGAGGTATCGCACCTAAATTATATACCTGTTCCTCATCACAATCAAGGAATGTAACTTCATTCCTGCCGCTTATAGAACAGCGGATGTCTTTATCCTTGAATACGATCGTTTCCTGAGGCTTAAGCCTGCCGGGTTTAAGCAGCGCCTCGAAGGTAAGCCCGGATTTACGGCTTAAGAGGAACACCTCCACCTTGCCTCCGCTGAGCCTGTTGCCTTTTAAACGGCAGGTAAGGACTTTGGTATTGTTCAACACCAGAAGGTCGTTCTTAGCCAGAAAATCCGTTATCCGGGAGAACCTGAATTCCCGGATACTTTCATCCGCGCGGTCAACGACCATCAGCCGGCAGCTTGCCCGGTCTTCTAAAGGATACTGGGCAATAAGTTCCTTCGGCAGTTCATAATCAAAATCCGATAATTTCATTTAAATATAACGCCTTTGCTGTAAAAATATTATACCACAACACCTTACTTAACTTTAAGCGAAATTAACCCCGGCTCAAACTGGCCAGCGATACAACTTCGGAACCCGGATAATAGAACTTCAGGATATCGCGGTAAAGCCCTCCGAGCTTTGCCTGAAAATACGTTCCCCATTGGCACAAACCAACCCCGTGGCCCCAGCCCAGGCCGGAAAATTCCAAACCGCCTGAGCCTGGCTTCACCGTAAAGTTGGCGCTGCGGATAATATCCGGGCCGATAATATTGCGGAAATCCTTGGCCGATATCTTTATCCCCGCGCTATCGGTATCGATCCGCAGGTCGATAACCCGGTTCGAGCGGTCCCGGTGCAGGACGCTGACGGACATTAACCGGTTTATTTTATACCCGGCCTTGGCCAGGCTGTCCCTGACGCTAACCTTGCTCAAACCCGTATGCCAGCTGAAATGCGGGGAATCGCCGCAATAATAACAGGCTACGCCTTTTAAGGGAGGGATATTGATATCCCATAAAAAAGAAGCGTCCTCGGTGTGCCCGGCGCAGGTGGAATGATAAAATGCCGGGAATATCTTCCCTTTGTAAACCAGGACCTCGCCTTTAGTCTGGTCGACCGCGTCATTTATGCGGTAGCGCTCAGCCTGTTTGCCCCCGTAAACCTGGGAATAAACATCGCTGGTCACGTCAAAATCATTGTTCTTGCTGCGCGTGATCTGATAAAGAGCGAAGCTCCGGAAAACAATTACCTGCGCCTTTAACGCCTCTACCGGCCAGTAATGCGATATCTCTCTGACCGCTATCCCTTTGACATAATCTTCCAGGCCAAGGTAATTGATAACGCTAAGGCCTAAACTGTTCTTGCGGATGATCCGGATGCCTCCCCGGTATCTGCGGTTGTTTATCGATATCCCTTCAGGATCCCCGGGCCTTATAAAGATCGAGCCGGTGTTGATATTCCCGCCCATCCAGATAAGCCCGGATTTCCCGGCGGACGCCGAGGCCTCAAGATCCCGGCCCTCGGATAATTTCTTCCCGCTGTTAACGTCAAAAACCTCATACCCGCCAATGACCTTTATTTTCAGCTCCGGGGCGTTACTGATGATCTGCGCCCTTATCTCATTGACCGGCTGGCATTGGCCGCATGACGGGTCGACGAACCGCCAGCCCAGGATCAAGGCGGTGATAATATATGCTCTTAATAGGCGTTTTACCGGCGGGGCCATAACCAGAAGATTATTGAGATGATCGCGCTGATAACTATTGAGGTGGAAAGCGGAAAATAAAAAGTGAAGTTCTTTTTCTGCACCAGTATATCGCCGGGGAGCCTGCCCAAAAGAGGGATCTTGTTCATAAAGGTCAGCAATAACCCTAACCCGGCTAAAATGATCCCCAAAATTATTAACCCTTTGCCTAATTCCTGCATCTTATTTCCCCGCTTCATGCCGCAAGACCGGGTCTTAAAATAGTTCTTCTTGCTTTTCTTTAGTATAAGGGATTCCGAGGTGTTCGTAGGCGAGTTTGGTGGCCAGCCTTCCCCGGGCAGTGCGCTTCAAATAACCTGCCTTGAGCAGATAAGGCTCGACCGTATCAGCGATAGTATCCACTTCCTCGTTCAATGATGCGGCCAGGGACTCTATGCCCACCGGCCCTCCGTCAAAAGAACTGATCACCAGTTTAAGCACCTTGCGGTCCATATCGTCAAGGCCTGACCGGTCTATCCTCAGATCATCCAGGCTTTTGGCGGCTATCGCCTGATCGATCTTGTCTTTATTCGCCACCTGGACATAATCGCGCACCCGGCGCAAAAGCCGGTTAGCCACTCTTGGGGTCCCGCGCGCCCTGCGGCTTATCTCCAGGGCGGCTTCCTGGTCTATCTGGATATTGAGAAGTTTGGCTGAACGGCTGACGATCTCAGCCAGGTCCACCACATCGTAGAAATCAAGGTGATGGAATATCCCGAACCTGCTCCTTAAAGGGGATGATAACAGCCCTGACCTGGTGGTCGCGCCTACCAGGGTAAAAGGCTTTAAATGGAATTTTATGGTTTTGGCGTACGGGCCTTTATCGATGATAAAATCTATCTCGGAGTTCTCCATCGCCGGGTACAGGAATTCCTCCACCACCTTGGAAAGACGGTGTATCTCGTCGATGAACAGGATGTCCCCTTTTTCCAGGTTGGTCAGTATGCCGATCAGGTCTCCGGCGCGTTCTATAGCCGGCCCGCTGGTGGCGGTTATCTTGGAATGCATCTCGTGGGCGATGATATGCGAAAGGCAGGTCTTTCCCAGGCCCGGAGGCCCGGATAAAAGCACATGCTCAAGAGGCTCTTTCCTTTGCTTGGCCGCGGCCAGGCAGACCTTAAGGTTATCGACGATCTCTTTCTGGCCGATGAACTCGGTAAGCTTTGTGGGGCGCAGGGATATATTTAAAACAGTATCTTCTTCTGTTTCCTGGTTGTCCCGTAAAAGGAAGGCGGGGAGTGCTTCCGGATCAGCCCCCAGGTAATTGAACTTGGCGCTGTCAGGCCTAATTGCTCTGGGTTTCGGTTCTCTGGTCATAAGGTATGATATTGTTCTGGTTCCGGGCTATCTCTATCTCGCCGAACGCCTCGCACTGCAGGGCGCGGATCTCCCGGAGTTTGACCAATTCCAATATGGACAAGAATGTCACGATTATCTCTATCTTTGTCTTGGCCTGGGTGAATAACTCCGAGAGCTTCACTGAATTCTTCAATAACAGCAGGTGAAGTATCTGATGGATCTTATCTTCGATGCTGTACTCATCCTTGATCACGTTGTAAAAAAGATCTTTCGGGGTTTCTTCCAGGGCCTGGGAGAACGCGGTGATCAGGTCAAATATGCTGGCTTCGAAATATACCGGCGCGGTTTCCGGGAGGTCTTTATCCTGCAGCTTAGGCCGTTTGAATATATCCTGCTGTTTTATCTCGCGCTGCCTTAACTCCTGGGCGATCTCTTTGAAACGCTCGTATTCCAGAAGCTGTTTGACCAGCTCATCGCGGGGATCCAAAGCCTCTTCTTCCTGCTCCTCGGATTCTATCGCCGGCAAAAGCATTTTAGACTTGATCTGCATTAAAGTGGCGGCCATCACCAGGAACTCGCCGGCTATATTCAGGTCCAGGCATTTCATCAGCTCAAGGTAAGAAAGATACTGCTCGGTGACCTTGGCGATCGGGATATCGTAGATATTCAAATGGTCCCGTTTGACCAGATATAATAAAAGGTCCAGCGGACCTTCAAAAAGTTCCAGCTTTATCTTATAGTTCATATCCCCAGGACCGCTTTTACCTGGCGCATTGTTTCTTCGGCGGTCTTTGCCGCCCGCTTGTTGCCGTCGGCCAGTATATCGGTTAATTTCGCCCTGTCCTTCAACAGTTCCTCGCGCCTGGCGTGAAAAGGAGCCAGGTATTCCGTTAACTTTGCCGCCAGGTTCTTCTTGCAATCCGTGCATCCTTTGGACGCGTTAACGCACCAATCCTTTACTTCTTCTTTATCGCCCGGGACAAAAGTGGAATAGTAAGAAAAAACATTGCAGATATCCGGGTGGCCTTTGTCGGCGAGCTTTATCCTTTTCGGGTCGGTGATCATGGTCTGGACTTTCTTCTTTATAGTCTCCGCCGGATCCGAAAGGTTTATCGTATTATTATAACTCTTGCTCATCTTCCTGCCGTCCAGCCCCAACAACCTGGGGGTCTGGGTAAGTATCGCGTCAGGATACGGCAATACCTCTGTGTGATAAAGGCTGTTGAACCTGCGGCTGATCTCCCGGGTAAGTTCCAGATGCGGCAGCTGGTCTTCGCCGACCGGGACTTTATCCGCTTTATAGACCAGGATATCCGCGGCCTGAAGCACCGGATACCCCAGGAAGCCGTAGGTATGCAGGTCGCGGGTCTTGATCTGGCGCAGCTGTTCTTTATATGTGGGGCACCTCTCCAGCCAGCCTAAAGGCGTAAGGCAGGAAAATATCATGAAAAGGCCCAGATGCTGATGGACCTGGGATTGGACGAAAATGGTGGATTTTTCCGGTGAGATGCCGAAGCTCAGCCAATCGACGAGATTATCCAGGGTGTATTCGGATAAAACCTTGGGGTCTTCATATTCGCCCATCAGCGCGTGCCAATCGGCGACCATGAAAAAACAATCGTACTCCTGCTGCAGCTTTATCCAGTTTTCCAGGGTGCCGACCAAATGGCCCAGGTGGAGTTTGCCGGTGGGACGCATCCCGCTGAGGATTCTTTTTTTCTGATGCGACATATTTCGGTATTATTCCAGTGTCCGGGCGATCTTCTGTATCTGGTAGGCCTCGATAATATCGCCTTCCATCACGTCGGGAAAGCCCTTGATCGCCAGCCCGCACTCAAACCCTTCTTCAACTTCCCGGACATCGTCTTTAAAGCGCTTCAAAGAAGCTAACTCCGCGTTATCCAGGATAACAGCCCCGTTGCGGGTAAGGGTGATCACCGCGTTACGCGGTATCTTGCCTTTCTGCACGAAGCATCCGGCTATGGTCCCGGAGCTGGAAAGCTTGAACACCTTGCGGACCTCAACCTTGCCCAGGAATATCCTCTTCAATTTCGGGGCAAGCATTCCTTCAAGAGCGGCCTTTATATCATTTACCAGCTCATATATGACATTATAAACCCGGACATCCTGGCCTTCTTTATCGATCATGGCCTTAGCCGGCTCATCCGGGGTGACGTTGAAACCCAGGATCAAAGCGCCGGAAGCCAGGGCCAGGATCACGTCCGATGAATTGATGCTGCCCGCTCCGTCATGTATTATATTAAGCTTTACCTCCGGGGAATTTATCTTGGTCAGGGCTTCTTTTATAGCCTCTACCGATCCCTGGGCGTCAGCCTTGATGATAATATTCAGTTCCTTGATCTTGCCTTCTTTGATCTGGGAATACAGGTCTTCCAATCCCAGCCTTTTTATCGGGATCATCTGGCGCTGTTTTTCTTTTTCCTGGCGGTTAAAAGCCATTTCCTTGGCGGTCTTCTCGTCTTCGATCACGTAAAACTGCTCTCCGGCCTCCGGGATGCCGGTAATGCCTAGAACCTCCACCGGCGTGGACGGGCCGGCCTGGGTCAAAGGCCTGCCGTGATCGTCGAACATCGCCCGGATCTTTCCGTAAAACCCGCCTACAATTATATTCTCGTTAAGATGGACTGTGCCTGCCTGGACCAAAAGCGTGGAGACCGGGCCTTTGCTTTTCACCATCTTCGCTTCCAGGACAACGCCCTTGCCCGGGCGATCGGGATTAGCCTTTAACTCCAGCATCTCCGCCTCAAGAATGATCATTTCCAACAGCGTATCTATGCCCTGGCCGGTCTTGGCTGATACCGGCACGGTTATGGTCTTGCCGCCCCAGTCTTCCGCCATAAGCCCGACCGCGTTTAATTGTTTTTTCACCTTATCCGGGTCAGCCTGCGGCTTATCGATCTTGTTCAGCGCCACGATTATCGAAACGCCGGCTGCCTTGGCGTGGTCGATCGCCTCCTGGGTCTGGGGCATTATCCCGTCGTCCGCGGCGACTACCAGCACTACTATATCCGTGACCTTGGCTCCCCTGGCGCGCATGGCGGTGAACGCCTCATGGCCCGGAGTATCCAGAAAAGTAATATTTCCTTTTGGTAAACTGACTTTATAAGCCCCGATGTGCTGGGTAATGCCTCCGTGCTCGGATTCCGCGACCTTGCTGTTGCGGATGGCGTCGAGTATGGACGTCTTTCCGTGGTCGACATGGCCCATTATGGTTACTATAGCGCTGCGGTGCTTAAGGGTTTCAGGAAGGTCCGGGATATTATGCCCGCTTAACGCGCTCTCTTCATGGCCCAGCGCCTCTTTGATCTTAAAACCGTATTTTTCGCAGACTTTCTCCACTACCTCTTTAGCCAGGCTCTGGTTGATCCCGGCCATGACCCGCATACCCATAAGCGTCTTTATCAATACCGACGGCTTTTCCTGAAGTTTAATGCTCAGGTCCTTAACCGATATGGGCAGTTCCATTTCCAGGTCTTTAAGCTCCGGTTGTTTTACCTGGGGCGGCGCGATGACTTCCGGCTTAACTTCAACCGCCGGCGCTTCCGGTTTCTTTATTTCTTCTTTATGATGAACAACGGGATGGACAGCGGGATGTTCCGCCTTAGGATGCGCGTGAACAGGCGCGGGCTCGGATTTCGGCTGAGGCTTGACCTCTGCCGGATGATGCGCCTTGGCATGTTCCTCATGATGGACGACAGGAGCAGAAGCATGAGTCTTGACTTCCTCAACAACATGCGCTTTTACTTCATGAGCGGCATGCGGTTTCTTCTCCGGCTCGACATGGGCATCTTTGACAGGATGCTTAACAGGCTCTTTTTTCTTGATAACCGCGGATTTATGCAGAGGCTTAACCGCTTCTTTGACCTTTTCCTTGGCATGCACCGCGGCTTTTACCGCAGGCTTGGCCTTGACCGGTTTATGCTCTTCTTTTAACACAGGCTTGGCTTTAACCTCTTTGGCCTTCTTGACCGCTGGTTTAGCTTTTTCTTTTTTTAATTTATCCATTTATCCGCTTTCTAAAATAAACAGCTTGCCTATTATTATTTAAGGAGCTTTTTGGCTTCCTTGATCATCTTCTCGGCTTTTTTATCGCCTATCCCTTTTACCTGGGTCAGGTCTTTTATTTCAGCCTTGGCTATATCAGCCAAAGACTTGAAGCCCGCCTCTTTAAGCGAATCCCGGGTTTTTTCTCCCACGCCGGATAATTCCTCAAGGGAAGCGCCTTTATCCGCCTTCGCTTCTTCCTTCTCCGGCTCTTCCTGCGCAGCCGGGGCTGTTCCGGCCTCTGTCGCGGCAACCGCCTCTTTATTCTTAGCCTCTTGCGCCGCTGCCGCAGCCTCCAGGGAAGCCTTGGTCCGCACATCCAGTTCCCAACCCACCAATTTAGAGGCAAGCCGGACATTCTGGCCGTGTTTTCCTATAGCCAATGAAAGCTGGTCGTCGGCCACGGTTATCTCGACGCGTTTAGTGGCCTTGTCCAGTTTGATCTCTCCTACTTCCGCCGGTAAAAGCGCGGCCTTGATATATTCCCGGATATCTTCGTTGTAACGGACGATATCGATCTTCTCTCCCGAAAGCTCGTTGACTATATTCTTGACCCTGCCTCCGCGCATGCCCACGCAGGCGCCGACTGAATCCACCTTGTCGTCCTTGGACCATACGGCGATCTTGGTCCTTTCCCCTGCCTGGCGCGATATAGCTTTGATCTCGACGATCCCCTCGTATATCTCCGGGACCTCCAGCTCAAAGAGCTTTTTGACGAAATTCGGGTGTTTGCGCGACAATATTATCTGCGGGCCGCGGTTCTCTTTCTTGACCTCCGCGACAAAAGCGCGGATACGCTGGCCCTGCTTGAATTCCTCTTTCGGCGACTGCTCGGTCTTTAAGAGAAGGCCTTCGGCCTTTCCTAAAAGATCGACCACGATATTGCCTTTCTCAAAACGGTAAACCGTTCCGCTGATGATCTCCCCGACCTTGCCCTGGAACTCGCCGTAGACAACGTCCTTTTCCGCTTCGCGGATCTTCTGGATGATCACCTGGCGCGCGGCGCTGGCGGCGATCCTTCCGAAATCCTTGAGGGTGACCTCTTCGGTATTCTTGAACACGCGGATCTCGCCCGAAACAGGCTCCAGCACTACCTTGAGCTCTTCGTTAGGCTTTACGTCGACGTTGCGGCGCACCGCGCTCAAAAGGGCTGTTTCCACAGCCACGATCAAAACTTCTTTTTTTATCCCTTTTTCCCGCTCAATCTGCTCTATTATAGCGATCAATTCTTTACTCATTTAATTTCCTCGTCTGTTGCAAATCCGGGCCTTAGAACTCCTTGCCTGCAAACAGGTTGCAAGGCCCGGTCTTGGTTTATTCAATGATCCGCCTGGCCTTGTTTATTTTAGCCAGGGGTATCTGGACAACCCCGTCTTTTACGGTCAGGATATCGATTAAATCCTGGGCTACCTGACAAACTACCCCATCATGCTCTATTTTACCATTAACCGGCTCAGATAGAAAGAACTTTACTTTTTTATTTACTACCCGGCAAAAATCCGCTGTTGTGCTCAAAACCCGGTCCAAACCCGGAGAACTGACCTCCAGAATAAAGCTTTCCTTGATCAGATCGCCCTCTTCCAGGACCCGGCCTATTGCCCGGTTGACCTCGGCGCATTCATCCATATTTATGCCGCCGCCGGGCTTGTCCGCGAACACGCGCAAAGCCAGTTTCGGGCCTTCGTAGCGGCAGATCAATTCCACCAGCTCCAATCCCAGGGCATCCAGCCTTTCCCGGATAATTCTCTCCAGCTCAGCGGTTATTTCTATCTTGCCCAATTAATTGCCCCCTAAAAGTTTGAGGATATTTTCCGGGGTATCAATGGTCTTTTCCTGGCTGCGCCTGTCTTTAAGCTCGACCATCCCTTTTTTCACGAACTCTTTTCCGACAATGATCTGCCTGGGTATCCCCACCAGGTCGGCGTCCTTGAATTTCACGCCTGCCCGCTCATCGCGGTCATCCAGGAGCACGCTTTTGCCCCGGCTGGCCAGCTCCTCGTAAAGTTTACGGGCCTGGTTAAAAATATTCTCGTCGGTAACATCCAAAGGCGCCACTATAATATCATACGGGGTGACTTCGGCCGGCCAGATGATCCCGTTCTGGTCGTGATTCTGCTCGATTATCGTGGCGATCAGCCGCGACACGCCTATACCGTAACAACCCATGATCAAAGGCTTGAGCACGCCCTTGGCGTCCAGGAAATTCGCCCCCAACGCCGCGCTGTATTTAGTCCCTAATTTAAAAATATGCCCGACCTCGATAGTGTTCACCTTACCGGATTTCGCCTTGCATTTCGGGCAGGAGTCCGCGGCGCCTTCCTTATAAGGGAACGCGGTTTTGCAATCCGGGCAGACAAAGACCAGGTCTTCGCCGCAGGATGCCGGGACCATGAATTCATGAGAGACATTGCCTCCCATCACCCCGGAATCCGCTTCCACCGCCAGGCAATCGAGCCCGCAGCTCTTAAAAATATTCTTGTAAGCGGAAAACATCGCCTGATAACTTTTTTCCAGGCCTTCCTCGTCCTGGTCGAAACTGTACGCGTCTTTCATGATGAACTCACAGGCCCGGACCAGTCCGAATCTCGGCCGCAGCTCATCCCGGAACTTGGTCTGTATCTGGTAAAGCGTTACCGGCAGCTGCTTATAGCTGGAAATATGGTTCTTAGCCAGGTCAGTGATGATCTCCTCATGGGTGGGGCCGAGGCATATATGCCTGCCTCTGCGGTCGGTAAACCGGATCATTACCTCGCCGATGGTCTTATCCCTTCCGGTCTTCACCCACAGGTCCAGCGGCTGCAGCGCGGGTAAAAGCAATTCATTAGCGCCGGCGGCGTTCATCTCCCGGCGGATTATCCCCTCTATGTTCTTAAGCACTTGAAGCCCCAGGGGAAGATAAGAATACGCCCCGGCCATGAGCATCCGGGCAAGCCCCGCCCTTAACATCAGCTGATGGCTGACTGATTCCGCTTCCTGCGGCGCCTCTTTTAATGTCGGAATGAACGATCTTGACCAATACATAATAGTTGCTCCCTTTTAAAATTTATTTATCTCGTTAAGCAGCGCGTCCACGCATTTTTCCGCCGGGATCTTGCGCACCGGCTTGCCCTTCTTAAAAAACAATCCGTCTTTTCTGCCGAAAGCGATGCCCAGGTCGGCGTGCTTCGCCTCTCCCGGGCCGTTGACCACGCAACCCATCACCGCGATCGTTAACGATTTACCCAGGCTGACCGCCGCGAGCCGGCGTTCCAGCTCCTTGACGATCCTGACCAGGTCCACCTCGCACCTTCCGCAGGTAGGGCAGCTGATCACTTCCGGGCCAAACCTTCTTAAACCCAAAGATTCCAGCAATAATCTGGCTGATCTTACTTCTTCCTCGGGTTTATCGGTAAGGGATATTCTTATTGTATCACCGATACCCTCCAATAGCAAAGCCCCGATGGCCACCGCCGACTTCAGAAGCCCTTTTCCGGCAAGGCCTGTGGCGGTAACTCCCAGATGCAAAGGATAATCGCAAACAGCGGATATCTCGCGATACGCCCGGATCGTATCCGCGGGATTCTGGGCCTTTGCCGAGACGACTATGTCCCGGAAACCGAGGCCTTCCAGCACGCCCAGATATTCCCTGGCGTATTTAACCATCCTGGGCACCTGATCGCCTGATCCGCCCACTGATCCGGAATTCAAACCCACGCGAATGGGGATACCGGCTGATCTTGCCGCGCTGACCACCGCCTTGATCTGCTCTTTCTTTTGGATATTGCCGGGGTTCAGCCTTATCTTGTCCGCGCCGCTTTCTATAGCCGCCAAAGCCAGGCGCCAGTCAAAATGTATGTCCGCCACTAAAGGTATATGTATGCCTTTCTTTATCAAACTGATCGCCCGGGCGTCATTGAGGTCTTTTACCGCGACCCTGATGATCTCGCATCCCGCTTTTTCCAGGCGCAGGATCTGCCTGACCGTAGCCCGGGTATCCGCTGTCCTGGTCTTGGCCATAGACTGTATGGCCACGGGATTATTACCGCCGATCTTGACGCCGCCTATTCTTACTTCCCGGGTTTTTCTGCGCATAGACTGAGATCCTACCTTATAAATAATTTAGCCGCTTTATCGATAAAACCGAATTTTACCAGATCATTCACAAAGACCAGAGCCGCCAGGAGTATAATGAAACTGAACCCCACCTGATTAAACACGTTTTCGGATCTTTTGCTCAGGTATTTTCCGCGGACCTTTTCCAGCCCCAACAGCGCCAGGTGCCCTCCGTCCAAAGCCGGCAAAGGCAAAAGGTTGAATATCCCCAGGCTTATGCTCAATACCGCCATCAAATGCATGACCGCGACCACGCCCAGCTTGGCCACCTCCGAGGTCACAAAGAACATCCCCAACGGCCCGGTCACCGAATCTTTCATCGACATCTTCTGGGTAAGCATCAGCCAGAAGGCTTTATAAGTCAGAACGGTGAGCTCCCAGGTCTTCTCAACAGCCTTGGGCAAAGATTCGATCAATCCGTACCTCACCTTTACCGTCTCATCCATCTTGGGTTTTATGCCGATCAGCCCGACATTGCGTTTCTGGCCGAGGATATCGGCGAGCTCGTTATTTTTTATCTTTACCTGGAATTTATATTCCTTGTCCTGCCTTAATACGGTAACCTCTATAGAATCTTTAGATTTCTGGGCCTGGATACTCTTCTGCAGTTCATCCCAAAGCGCGACCTTGCTGCCTTCGATGGCAATGACCTTATCCCCTGCCTGTATGCCTGCCTGCTGCGCGCCCATGCCTTCCAGAAGCCCGCCTACCCTGGAGGTAAGCGTGGGGAATCCCGCGACAAATATCGCCCAGAAAAATAAAATGCCCAGAAGATAATTAAGCGCCGGCCCGGCGAATATTATCCAGAACCTGCGCGATATCGGCTTGGAAAGATATTCATCCTCCCGGCCTTTATATTCGTCGAGGTTATCACCGGCCATTTTGACGTATCCGCCCAAAGGAATGGCGCAGATCATATATTCGGTTTGTTTGCCTTTGTATGACGCCAGTTTCGGCCCGAACCCCAGGGAAAAAGTCTCTACCTTTACCCCGGCCCTGCGGCTGGCGATAAAATGGCCGAATTCATGGACCATCACCAGGATGCTCAATATCGCGATGAACAGTATTAATGAAAACATATTAATCAGCCTTCCTTAATTTACCGGCTATCTCCAAGCTTATCCTCCTGGCCCAATCCGCGCTGGCCAGGATATCTTCAATACCGGGATCACTTATGCCCTTATGCCGGGTTAGAACACGCTCCACAACCTTCGGGATAGAGATAAAATCTATCCTCTCCTTAAGGAACTCTTCTACAGCCACCTCATTCGCCGCGTTCAATACGCAGGGATATGTCCCGGACTTACGCGCGGCTTGCAAAGCCAGCTTTAAACAGGGGAACCCCCGCGTATCCGGCTCGCTGAAATTCAGACTCCCCAGCTTTATCAGGTCCAGGCCGGGCAGATCGCTGGCCAGCCTGCGCGGATATGAAAGCGCGTATTGGATGGGGATACGCATATCCGTTATCGACAACTGGGCCATTACCACGCCGTCCACGAACTCCACCATCGAGTGGATTATCGATTCAGGATGGATAACCACTTTTATCTTATCCGCGCCAACCCCGAATAAGGCCATCGCCTCCAATACCTCCAGGCCTTTATTCATCAGCGTCGCGGAATCCACGGTGATCTTCCTGCCCATCTTCCACCGGGGATGGCTCAACGCCTGCTTCAGGGTGATCTTTTTCATCCGGCCGGGTGTAAAGCCCAGGAACGGCCCGCCGGAAGCGGTCAGATATATCCTGCGTAATTTAGATATTTCCTGGCCTTCGAGGCATTGCCATATCGCCGACTGTTCGCTGTCGATCGGCAGGATCCGCGCCCCTGACTTTGCCGCCCTTTTGCGGATGATCTCCCCGGCCATGACCAGGGCCTCTTTATTGGCTGTAGCGATCTGTTTTTTATTGTCGATCGCGGCCAGTAAAGGTCCAAGCGCGGCTGAACCGCTGATCGCCAGGACCGCCATATCCACGTCCTTGGACTTACAGATATGCTCCAAACCCTGAGGCCCGCAGAGGACTTTCACCCCGGGAGCGACCGTTCTTTGAAGTTCAGCGGCTTTGGCCGGGTCATTAACGCAGACCTGCGCCGGCAAGAACTCTTTTATCTGGTGGATAAGTTCGGCGGTGTTGTCGTTAACGCTTAAAGCGCAGGCCGAGAACTTATCCGGGAAAGCACGGATAATATTCAATGTATTGCGGCCTATGGAACCGGTTGAACCTAATACAGCTATCCTTTTCATCCGTTTAAAAATAATTTAATACGATATTGAGATAAAAGTAGAAGACCGGGGCGGTAAAAAGCAGGCTGTCGATCAAGTCCAGGACCCCTCCTATCCCCGGGATAGTGCGCGCGGAATCCTTGACCTCGCAATCCCGTTTCATCAGCGATTCGGAAAGGTCTCCCAGCTGTCCCACTATGTTCAGGAATACCCCGATCAGGAGCATGTCCCAGTACGAAAAAGTAAGCATCGGCTTGCAGACCAGCGCGCCGAGCACGCTGAAGATCAATCCTCCGATCGCGCCTTCCACGGATTTCTTGGGGCTGATCCTGGGCATCAGCGGCGTCCTGCCGAAACGCGAGCCCACAAGATAGGCCCCGATATCCCCGAGTTTCGTTACCGCCAGGACAGTGATGAGCAGGCCTACCCCGTCCGGCAAAAGCCGGATCTTGATCAAAAAGCTCAAAAACCACGATACATACAGTATCCCGAAAAGGGTAGTGGATATCCCGACCACCGCGCCGGAATTCTGGCGGCGCTTGAACTGCATTATGGTCAGGAAAAGCAAAGCCAGGACAATGAACGACAGCTCCCATTTCTTGGTAAGCTCGAAACGGAAGATGATCGAGAACGGGATGATCGCCCCCATGGCTATCCCGAAATACTTATATATACTTATGCCTTTATTCTCCAGCATAGTATAAAACTCGTAGAGCCCCAGGACGGTCAAGGTAATGATCACCACGCTCAACATCCACTGGTTGAATATAGCCGCGGCCACCAGGCCTACAAGAACTATCGTGCTTATTATCCTCTTGATCAACATGCGAACCCCGATCTTGACTTGATTATCCGGTTACACCGCCCCGAATTTCCTGTGCCGTTTGCGGTATTCTTCTATCGCCGCTTCCAGGTCCTTCTTGCGGAAATCCGGCCAGAATTTTTTGGCGAAATACATCTCCGCGTAAGATAACTGCCAGAGCAGGAAATTGCTCAACCTGACCTCGCCGCTGGTGCGGATCAACAGGTCCGGATCCGGCATCCCGGCGGTATAAAGATAATCGCCGAAATTATTTTCGTCGATATCGCCCAGCTCCGCCTTGCCTTTTTTAAAAGCTTCCGCGAATTTCTTTACCCCGTCCACGATCTCCTGCCTGGAGCCGTAATTCAAAGCCAGGACCAGGGTCAGCCCGGTATTATCGCGGGTCTTCTCGACCGCCTTGTGCATCTGGGCCAGGACCCGCTGGGGCAAAGGCTCGCGCCTTCCGACGACCTTGAACCGGATATTATCCTTATGCATCTTGTTCATTTCCCGGCTCAGGAAGTCCTCAAAATAACGCATGAGCATCCCCACTTCGGACTTGGGGCGCGACCAGTTCTCGGTGGAAAACGCGTACAGGGTCAAAAATTCCACGCCCAGGTCATTGCAGGCATTTACGATATCCTTGACCCGGTAGGCCCCCTCGCGGTGGCCCAGGACCCGGGGCAGCTTTCTGGCCTGCGCCCAGCGGCCGTTGCCGTCCATGATGATCGCGATATGCCGCGGGGTATCTTTTTCTTTAGTCATAAAAAATTATCCGCGTTGATCCAGGCGGAACGGCCGGGTCTGCCGGCCCGGCTGGCCCGGACTGAACATGCCTGAAAACTTTATTATTTATGGGCCCGGTAATCTATCTCGGGAAAAATGTTGTCGCTGTATTCTATTTCGGAGAGCCATTCCTCGTCTATAGAATTGGACTTGATATCCTCGTAAAGGCGCGTGAACCGCAGCAGATGCTCTTTCGTCCGTTTGACCGCGTAGCTTATATGCGTGCCCGTGCCCAGGATAAAAGCCCAATCCGAGCTCTGAGCCAGGAGCAATTCCCGCAAGGCCTGGTTCAACGCCCGGCGGCAGATGCCGTCCTTATCCGGATAACTCCTTACCAGTTCGGTCATCCTGTCCGAGGCGGTATGCAGATGGCGGTAGATCCAGTCGTTGGTCCCCTGAAGCCACATCTCGCTGTAACCCTTATACCCCCAGCTGGACATGGACGGGACGATCACCTGGTTGCGCGGATTTTCCGCGAGATACTCCGAAGGCGTGATCATGCGGATGGTATCCTGGTCGCAGGCGATCTTCCTGATCAGGAAATCGATCCATTGCGGCCCTTCATACCACCAGTGGCCGTATAATTCCGCGTCATAAGGCGAAACTATGATCGGCTTCTTCCCCATAAGGTCGTAAAGGTATTCCACCTGTTTCTGCCGGTTGAACATGAAATTACCGGCGTGGCTGGCCGCGGTATCCCTGGCCCAGTCCGGCATGTAAGGCTGTTTTTCGTTGCCGGTCCCGGTGATCCGGTAATATTTTATCCCGGTATTGATCCTCACCCCGTCGGGATGGATATACGGCTTGATATAATCGAACTCCAGGTCGAAACCTATGTCCCGGTAGAATTCGCGGTAATTGTAATCGCCCGGATAACCTTCGATCGAAGACCATACCTGTTTGGAAGACTCCAGGTCCCTGCCGAAGCAGGCTACGCCGGTGCCTTTGCAATATACCGGGGCGAAGACCCCGTATTTCGGCCGGGGCGTGCCGTGCAATACCCCGTGCGAATCGGAAAAGAAATATTTTATCCCCACATCCTTGAGGAACTCGTCATGGCCCGGCATATAACCGCATTCCGGAAGCCAGATGCCCCGGGGTTTCCTGCCGAATACGCTCTCGTAATGGCTTACCGCCACGCGCAGCTGCGCCCTTACCGATTCCTTGCAGACATCCATGAGCGGGAAATACCCGTGGGTCGCCCCGCAGGTAATGATCTCCAGCTTGCCCATATCCTGCAGGTTCTTGAAAGCCAAAACCAGGTTCTTCCGGTATTTCTCAAAGGTGTCCCGGCTGCGGCAGAAATGGTTCAAATACATTATCGCCAGCGACTGGAATTGCGGCTGCCAGGCGGTCCTTTCGATCTCTTTATGCGACAATTCAATAAGCTTGTTTATGTGCTTTGAGTATCGCTCCTGAAGGAGCGGGTCGCATAACATGGAGATCAATGTCGGGGTCATGGAAATGGTTACCCGGAAATCGATCTTATCCTCGACCAGCTTCTCAAAGACCCAAAGCAAAGGTATATACGTTTCGGTCATCGCCTCGTAAAGCCAGTCTTCCTCCAGAAAATCCTCATGCTCCGGATGCCTGACAAAAGGAAGATGGCTGTGCAAGACCAGACAAAGGTAACCTTTATTCACGAGCGAACTCCTTTACCAGGTTGCTTGTCCTGGTTTCCCTGGAAACTATCGGTGTGATCGTGCGTTCCTCGATCTCATCGCTGGAGACCGCTTTGACCGGAATGACCTGTTTGCCGTCGGGAAGCGCGTAGCGCATGGTGAATGTCCCGTCCGGCCTCAACTTTATAGGCTTGCCCTGGATAGTCACCGCCGCGTCCGGCTCGGTAGCCCCGTAAACGATCAGTTCGCAGTCCACGGTAAGCCAGAATTTCCTGTCCTTGGATTTCTTCATCACCGGGCTTCCGGAAGAAGTCATCCCCGGAGAAGACAACGCGCCGGAGAAAAGCGCCTGCTTGAACCTTTCCTGCCAGGCCTTGCCGATCGGCGAGCTGTGCCCCAGGCCGAAACCCATGCCGTAGAGCCTGCCGAACATCTCTTCGGGTATCATCCATTCCTCGTCGGTGATCCAGGACGGCCCGTCTATCGGGGTGGTCACTGTGTTCGAGCGCAGGATGGTGATAAAATCGCCGTTGGAAAGCTTCAAGCCGTAATCCACGCACCATGACCTGCCCGGCCCGCCGGTATCGATATACCAGCTGGTGGACTCGTGGTGCACTTCGATATCGAAGAATTTATGGCTGTTCTTCCCGTTAAAGTTTATCTGGCTGACGTCATAGACCCGCAGGACTTTCTTCGCGCTGTGAAAAAGGTCCTTTAGCCGCTCGCGCAGGCTGTTCCAGGTATTGCCGGCGACTTCCCAGTAGCAGTGCAGCCACCAGGGGTCGCGCACCTGCAAAGCCATCATATCCTTATTATATTGCCCGGGCAGTTCCTCCGGTATCGAACGCCGGAATTTTTTGACCTGAGGATGGGAGAACTTGCTCTTCTCCACAGCCATCTCCTGCACGCCCAAAAGCTCCTTGCGCAGCTCGACCGGGAACGCCTGCACCGAAGCTACCACAGGGGCCTTGGCCTTTTTTTTGCGCAAGACTGTTTTCTTGGCTTTGGCCGGCGCGGAAATCTTCCTCTTCTGCACCGCTTTCTTGATCTTTTCTTTTATCCTGCGAAGCACTGCCATACCCACCTCCTTTTAAAAGAAAGGGAGCGCCTTTCTTTCATTTAAGCAGTCACAAGTTGTCTCGAGGGCTGATATTACTTTTTCGATTGCCGCCCTGACTTGGCGGCGTTTGCGTTCTTCAATTCTTCTTCCAGCGAATTATTTATCCCGGCGATCTTTTCTATCTCGGCCCGGAGGTCCTGGTTGATCTGCTGCTGCTGAGCCAGGGATTTTTGAGCGGAATCCAGTCCGTTTTTCAGCGAATTAAGCTGGCCTTCCGTCTTCTCCAGTTTATTCCTCAAAAGGCTGTTTTCCTTCTGGATGCTGTACAGGTCAGCCTGGGCGTCAAACCGGATATTCATTTCTTTATCCCGGGCGATCCTGGTCTGACGGGATTTGGATCCAAAATTGATCATCCCGATCAGCAATAAAACGCTCACAACGATCAGGGCAACAATGATCCTGTCCTTCATATCCACTGTCACTTTCCCCTCCTCACCTGCCGGTCATTTATCGTTTTTACCGCTTTCAGCGGCAATTTATAGTCTGCAGTCTGCCGCAGCCGACGGAAACCATGGTTATCCTGGCCTTCAGCAGATCTTCAAGCAAAGATATATAGCTTTTGGCGTTCGCCGGAAGGTCTTTATACCTGCGGCAGGCGGCCGATGGTTCGGCCCAGCCCGGGACCTTTTTATACACCGGCTTGGACTTGCTTAAGGCGTCGAAATCAGCGGGAAACTCTTTAAAAACCTTACCCTTGTATTTATAACCCACAGCCAGTTCGATCGTTTTCAGGCCGTCCAGAACATCCAGTTTGGTCAATGCCAGTTCGGTTATCCCGTTGAGCATTACCGCTTCCCGGACCATAACGCTGTCGAACCAGCCGCATCTGCGCGGCCTGCCGGTGGTAGCCCCGAATTCATGGCCTTTCTGCCGGATGAATTCCGAGAATTTCGCGCCGAACTCGGTAGGGAACGGGCCTTCGCCCACCCTGGTGGTATACGCCTTGACCACGCCTATGACTTTATCGATCCGCGTCGGGGGAACCCCTGTGCCGATACAGCTTCCGCCGGACGTGGCTGAGGAAGAGGTAACGAACGGGTAAGTCCCGAAATCTATATCCAGGAAAGTGCCCTGCGCCCCCTCGAACAGAATATCCTTTTTCCCGGCGTCCATCTCATTCAACAACAGCGCCGTGTTGCAGATATACTTAGCGATCTTCCGGCCGAATTTAATGTACTGGGAATATATGGGCTCAAAGGCGAACCCTTTATGCCGGTAAACCTTTTTGAATATCTCGTTTTTTTCCTTGAGGTTATCTTCCAGCTTTTCGCGGAAGACCCGGGGATTCAAAAGGTCGATCATCCTTATGCCGCAGCGGTTTATCTTGTCCGCGTAACACGGGCCTATGCCCCTGCCGGTAGTGCCGATGCGGTTGGTCCTTTTCGCTTCGCGCAGTTTATCCAGGACTTTGTGGTAAGGCATGATCAGGTGCGCCAGCCCGGATATCTTCAACCGGTCGTCGATGAATATCCCGGCCGCTGCCAGGCCTTCGATCTCTTTGATCAGCGACTCCGGGTCAATGGTGACGCCGTTGCCGATACAGCAGACCTTGCCGTCATGCAGTATCCCCGAAGGTATCAGGTGAAAGATATACTCTTTCCCGTCGACCACAACCGTATGCCCGGCGTTGCTGCCGCCCTGATAACGCACTATGCAATCCACCTTGGCGGAAAGTATGTCGATTATTTTGCCTTTGCCCTCGTCACCCCACTGAGCGCCTACTAAAACTGTATTCATTCTAATGATATCCTTTTCGTTGTTTTACGCCTGCATCGTGAATATCTTACGGGCGATATCCGGGTATTTGGCTATGAATTTCAATTCATCATCCACCAGCGGTTTCTGATTATGGACATTGGCGTAACGCGCCAGCTCGAGTATATCCGAGGCCTCTTTGTCGTCCTTGAAAGCGAGCTCCAGCTTGTCATAGACGTTGCGGAAACCCTTGATCCCGGAGTATTCACCCACGGTGATCTTGCGGCCGGTCTCGATTATTTCCGGATCGCCGCGGCCCAGCTCCTCATACTCATAAAGCTCGTAATTGCGGCGGTCCTTGAGCGCCCCGTCCGCGTGTATCCCGGATTCATGGGCAAAAGCGTTGGAACCCACGCCGGGTTGATTCAGGGGGATGGGGATACCGAACGCGTATGACGCGTATTTACAGATCTTCCAGGCCACCTTAAGGTTGACTTTTTCATCGAGGGCATACTTGTCGCAAACCTGGCTTCCGTATTTGATCGCCAGGATCACCGCCACCAGATCGGCGTTTCCGGCGCGCTCGCCCATGCCGTTGACGCAGGTATTGATATACGCGTCCTGGCCGGCGTCGTTGGCCGCCATAGCCCCGCAAACTGAATTAGCCACCACCATGCCCAAGTCGTTATGGCAATGCACCTCGATAGGCAGGCAGACCTCTTCAGCCAGTTTTTTGATCCGCTCATAGATGCTGAACGGCGAATCGAATCCCAGGGTATCGCAGTATCTTACCCTGTCCGCTCCGGCTTTCTTGGCCGCCTTTGAGAATTCCACCAGGTATTCTATCCGGGTGCGCGAGGCGTCCTCGGCGTTGACCCCGATAGATTCAGCCCCCAGCTTCCTGGCCGCGTGCACCGCGTCTTCCATCTCTTTGATCACCGAGTCATGGTCTAATTTGCCCTTGAATTTATGGACGATCATCTGGTCGGACGTGGATATCGAAAGGTTCAAATGTTTTATCTGCGGCACCAGCTTAAAGGCCTGCTTCACGTCATCGGCAGTGGCCCTCAGCCATCCGCCCAGCCGTATATTGGAAAAAACCTTGCGCTGGGCAAGCTCCAGGTTGGCGTTCAGATAATTCGTTTCGTGCCGGGTGATGGGAAAGCCGAATTCCGACTGGAAGAAGCCCATTTCATCGAGATATAAATTAAGCATGGTCTTCTGCAGTTTGGAAAGGCAGATCCGGGAAGTCTGAACCCCGTCGCGGTTAGTCACATCGATAAGATAGATCTTGGATTTAGCGGTCATTTTACACCCCGTTATTTAGCCGTTATTATTTTGCGCAATTCCTCTTTCGAGGGGACACTCACCGAGCTGAATATCTCCTGGTTATCCAAAAGATACGCCGGCCCGTTCATTATCTTCAATTCTTTGGTAAGCGCGGTATTCTCAAGGAGCAGCGCTCTTCCTTCTTCGCCCCGGGCGCAGGTCTTTACCACCGCGCCGTCCAGGGTCCCCAGGCAGTCATCCCACCAGGAGCTTTCCACGTCCTTCTGCCGGCAGGATAAATAATCCCAGGCATAACCGGGATAATACTTCTGCACGCAGACCGTCCTTAAGCATTCCTCGACCTCAGGCTGGCCCTGCGGGGCGGTCAACTTGCCGTCCGCGGACTCACCGGCCAGTAAATGTATGCGCGGGTTGAATTCCTTGATATTCTTCAGCAGCCTGCCGGTGTTCCGGTCATATAAACCGATAAAGATATCCAGGCTCTCCGGCGTTTTCTCCCTGCCCAGGAAATAACCTACTCCCGCGGCCTGGGGTTTTATCATATAATAGCCGCCTTTTTCCTCAAGGTTGGCCTTAAGCTTGTCGAAATCTTTCTCTTTCTCGGCGGACTTGTCCAGCAAATATGCCGGCAAGGTATCGAGCTTCAAGTCCCGGATCAACGCATCCGCTTTTTCACCGGGATAATATTCATAGGCCGCCTCAATGCCGGGCATATGGTTTTTAAGCATCTTGATCACCCGCTGCGTGTCGCAGGTCCGGCAAACAGCCGGGGTAACGATCAAAAGCCCTACCTTGTTCGGCTCGATGAACTGGCAGGCCGCGGCGACAGTCCCGGGGTTCTGGCAGATCCCCAGCATATTTTCCTTGCGGCAATTTTTATCCGCAAAACACTGCGGCAATATCGCCTGTATTTGCTTATCGTCAGCCACCTTATCCGAAAGCCTCAACTCATCCACCCGCGAATCAATTATCTTCGCGCCTTGCATGACCAGGACGGCCTTTACCAGCTTCCTGCCCTGCCAGACCGGCCTCAATACCAGGGTTGAATCAACCATGGTCGCGGGGTCGTTGCTCTGCCGGTTGGAACCCACGACCATAACATCGATCATGCCGGGCAGCTCTTTGAGCAGCGCCATATCTTCTTTTTCGCCTAAATTGCTTAAGACAACGACAATATCCGTTTTTTTCTGTTTTAATTCCAGGACGGTCCGCTTAAGCGCGTCCAGCGCCGGATCGATCTTCAGCCCTCCGGCTTTAGCCGCGCTGAAAGGAGAAGTCAAGCCGGTTATCCCGACCTGTCTTTTCCCGGCCTTTTTTAAAACATACGGAACAACCTTTTCCGATCCCAGGTTGCAGGAAACGAACGGGATCTTTACCCGGCCGAGCTCCTCTTCCATGGCCGGCCTGCCGAAACTGAATTCGCTGTCCCCGATGCCGGCAGCGTCATAGCCGATGATCTCCATAGCCTGAAGGTTTATCTTATTGCGCAGCCGGTCCAGTTCGGGATTCTGGGTATATTCATCTATTATCCCGCCGGCGAAAAAGTTCCCGCTGTCCAGGACCAGGGCATTCGCGTTCTTCGCCTTTATTTCGCGGATCATGCTTGCCCTGCGGCTTACTCCGCCGTCAGGCTCTTTGGGGCAGCTGCAGGTATAGATCATCGAATGGGTCTGCCCGGTCAAAAGCAGGGTTATCTCCTCGGCAGACGCGCTGCCGCGGCCAAAGGCAGCGACAAATAATCCGCTCAACAATAATACAAACCGGGCCCTCTTCATATGGCTGACCTCTTTTTAAGCTTTTATAATTTTACCAGTTTCACCGCCAGGATATTATCCATGGCCTTGATCTTTTCCAGCAGCTCGGCCGATACCGGGCTGTCCACGTTGAAGATGCTCACCGCTTCCCCGCCGGGGGTGTTCCTGCCGAAGATCATCGCCGCTATATTTATATTATGCTTGCCCAGCAGCATTCCCACGTTGCCGATGATCCCGGGTCTGTCCATATTCTTCATCACGATCATATACCCGGACGGCGTAGCCTCTACGTAAAAATCGTCTATCTTTACGATCCGCGGTTCCCGTTTGGGCGAAAGCGTGGCCGCGATAGTGCGGGCCTCTTCATCAGTCTTGACCACCAGCGAGACCAGGTTCACGAAGCCCTGGTCGGCGGATATCTTTGTCTGCCTTACCTGGATCCCCCGGCTGCGGGCTAGAGGTATGGCGTTTATGAAATTCACCGTTTCTTTCAACACCGGGCTGAGCATGCCTTTCATGATCGCCATGGATAAAGAAGCGGTATCGTACTTGGTGATCTCGCCGCTGTACTGTATCTCCACTTCATTGATCCTGCCTTTAATGATCTGGCTGGAAAAATTACCCAGCTTTTCCGCCATCAAAATATACGGTTGGAGGACCTTGTAAAGCTCCGCGTCTATATTGGGGTAATTGGCCGCGTTGCGTATGCCTTTTCCCAGCAGGAAATCGCTGACGCATTCGGCTATCTCTATAGCCACGTTCACCTGGGCCTCTTCCGTGGAAGCGCCGAGATGGCAGGATACGATGACGTTATCCAGCTTTAAAAGTTCGGAATCGGGAGACGGCGGTTCAGACTCAAAAACATCCAGGGCCGCTCCGGCGATCTTGCCCTCTTTGATCGCCTTGACCAGCGCCTGCTCATCGATGATCCCGCCGCGGGCGCAGTTCAATACCCTTGCCCCTTTTTTCATCATCCCGAACTGTTTATCCGAGATAAGATGGGTGGTATCCTCGGTCAGAGGCACGTGCACGGTGATAAAATCCGAGGAAGCCATAAGCTGGTCCAGATCGACAACCTCTATCCCCAGGTCCTCGGCCAGTTCGCGGGAAAGATAAGGGTCATAGCCTTTTATCTTCATCCCGAAAGACTGGGCCCGGCGGCTGACTTCCCGGCCGATCCTGCCCAGGCCGACTATACCCAGGGTCTTTTTGTAAAGCTCAACTCCCATGAATTTAGAGCGTTTCCATTCGCCTTTTTTGGTCGAGGCGTTGGCCTGGGGGATACTGCGGGCCAAAGACAAAAGCATGCTCATCGTATGCTCGCAGGTGGATATAGTATTCCCCGCAGGGGCGTTCATGACTACTATGCCCCTCTCAGTAGCCGCAGGCAGGTCCACGTTATCCAAACCCACGCCGGCACGGCCGATCACTTTCAGCTTGGCAGCGGCCTGGATTATATCTTTATTAGCCTTGGTAGCGCTGCGCACGATCAAGGCATCGTAATCTTTGATAACCTCTTTTAATTCCTCGGGTTTCATTCCAGTTTTAACATCGACCTGGAAATCTTTTATACCCTTTAAAATAGATAAACCTTCTTCCGACAACGAATCGCTTACGAGAATTTTAAACATGTTGTACCCCCAAAAATACCGGCGCAATTCTTACGCACAAGCGTACACCGGCTTATTCCAATAAAGCCGGGTGCGATTAGCGCTGGGTGTAAATTATATATAAGATCAACCGCCACAAAGCCCGCCCTTTTACCGGGCAGACTAAGGTGTATATTATACCCCAGCAATGCCCGAATAATCAAGTAAAAAATAGCCTATTTACAGCCTTGGACAAACAAAAGGACGGCTTTGTTATGCCGTCCTTTTGAACGCTCTCTATGGCTTGAAAATACCGCCTTATTTATCCAAAAACGCCTTTTCCGCAGCCGCCACACCGGATCCCAGCTGGAATTTATACCCCATCTGGCTTAACACCTTCTCCAGACAGGAGATACCGCTGATTATATCGAACTCCCCGATATAACCCATATGGGCGAAACGGAATATCTTGCCTTTCATCTCGGATTGGCCTCCGGCGATGGTGACCCCGTAAGAATCGCGCATGGTCTTGACCAGTTTCTCGCCGTCTATTCCCGCCGGGACTTTTACCGCGGTAACCACATCCGAATAAGCGTCAGGCGCGAAAAGTTCCATACCCAGCGCCTTTACCGCGCTACGCACCGCTTCCGCCATTTTATGGTGCCAAGCGAATATCTTATCCAGCCCTTCCGCCTTCATCATCTTTATCGCCTCGTTCAAAGCGATGATCAAACCGATCGCCGGCGTCCAGGGAGTATCGGTCGAGGCATAAGACTTGCGCGCGGCCTTAAGGCTGAAATAATATTTCGGGCATTTTGAGGTTTCGTTAAGCTTCCAGGCTTTAGGGCTTACAGAAATAAATCCCAGCCCCGGAGGAAGCATCAAACCTTTTTGCGATCCGGAAACCACGACATCGCAGAACCACTGATCGGCCTTCAGGTCGATGGCGCCTAAACCGCTGACCGCGTCGACTACCAGGATCGCCTCGGTATCCTTGACGATATTGCCGATCGCCTGGATATCCGTGGCTACGCCGGTCGAGGTCTCGCATAAAGTAGTGAATACCGCCTTGATCTTGCCGTTGCCGGCCTTTAATTTCGCCTCGATGACTTTCGGGTCTACCGCCTTGCCCCATTCCACCTTTATCACTTCGCAATTTATTCCGTAAACTTTGCAGATCTCCGCCCAGCGCTCGCCGAACTTTCCGGCGTCGACGCTGATAACCGTATCCCCCGGGGACAGGAAATTGATCACCGCTGATTCCAGCCCGCCGGTCCCTGAAGAAGCCAGGATCATCACCTCGTTGGAGGTCTGGAAGACATATTTCAGCCCTTCATGCGCCTCTTTCAGGATAGCCTGGAACTGGGGTGTGCGGTGATGGATGATAGGCCTGGAAAGCGATTCGCAGACCTCCGGCGGTAACGGCGTCGGGCCCGGCGTGAGCAAATAATTCTTTTTCATTTCTTTACCTCGCTGTTTGATTGATATTTATTTCTTTATCTTCCCCAAGAACACCTCATCCACCAGGCCGTATTCCTTGGCTTCCTGGGCGGACATAAAATAATCCCGGTCAGTATCCTTCTGGATCTTATCCAGGGCCTGGCCGGTATGATGCGCCAGTATCTGATTTATCTTATCGCGCATTTTAAGTATCTCGGTAGCCTGGCGCGATATATCCTCTGCAGCGCCCTGAACGCCTCCCCAGGGCTGATGGATCATTACCCTGGAATTCGGCAGAGAAGAACGTTTGCCTTTAGTGCCGGCGGCCAGAAGAATGGCGCCCATGCTGGCAGCCTGGCCCACGCAATAAGTAGCCACATCGCATTTCACGAACTGCATAGTATCGTATATGGCCAGGCCGGCGGTTACTGAACCGCCCGGTGAATTGATATAGATATGGATATCTTTAGCCGGGTCTTCCTGCTGCAGAAAAAGCATCTGCGCGATGACCAGGTTCGCTTCCATATCGTCGATCGCCGTGCCGATAAAGATGATCCGGTCTTTAAGAAGCCTCGAGTAGATATCGTAGGCGCGCTCAAAACCCCTGGCAGTCTGTTCGACCACCATAGGCACTAACGATTGCATTTTCATATCCATGTCAATTCCTCCATTGTGTAGAAACACAACACCGGCGCATATTCTCCGCCACATGGCGGATACCGGCGTATTCCAATAACGCCGGGTGCCATTGCGCCGGGCGACAGTTTAAACACTATCCCTCAACTATCTCCCAAGACGCAGCCTTAAATACGAATTCCAGCACCTTTGCGGGCATATGTTCATCCGACGGGATGCCTTCCTTCTTGGCGATCGCGTTCAGGATCAAATAGACCTTGACCTGATCCTTCGCCCGGGGCTCGAGCTCCTTGACCAATTCAGCTTCATGCCCGGCTATATTTTCTTTCGGGATGCCGCGGATAGCCATTTCCATCTTGGCGTTCCGGAGCATTTCTTCCAGCTGCTTGCTGACCAGCGCCTGAGGAAGCTTGAATTCCAGGCCTTTGGTCAACTGCTCGACAACCTGATGCTCGACATCCTGGCGCTGGGCGTTGTCTTTCTGCACGGACAACTGCCTCTCCACCGTCTTCTCCAGCTCAGCCAGGTTAGGATACCCCAGGCTCTTGGCGCAGTTATCGTCGAGGTTGTCGATCTTTCTGGATTCCTTCAACGCGTCCAGGTTGCGCTTGATATCGTCGGCGCTGACCCCGGCCTTCTTGTATTTTATCTTTAAGCCCTTGTAATTTTTCACTTCGATCTCAGGATAAACCTCGACCTCAGCCTTGAAAGAAAGGCTTGAGCGGTCAAGCTTCACATCCTTTATATCAGGCATATCCAGGACATTCAGCCCTTCTTTTTCCACGGCCTTGCCGTAAAGCTCCGGGATAAGCTCTTTCAATACCTGTTCATGGGCCAGCCCGGAATATTCCTTTTCCAGAATATCGCGCGGGGCATGCCCGGGGCGGAAACCTTTGATCTTGGCTTCCTGGCTGATCTTCTTGAATACATCCTCGAACTTATTCTTTACCAATTCCCCGCTCACCTCGATAAAGATCTCTTTTTTTGAATTATCCAGCGCCTTTACCTCTGTCTTCATTTCTGCCTTTCCTCAGGTTCCCTTCTTAACATCAATGATGCAATCAGGTCCTTTGATTTTGGTTTGTTTGTTTTAACATTACATCTTGAAATTCTCGCCCAGATACAATTCGCGCGCCTTGGGGTCGTTGATCAGCTCCGGAGCGGTCCCCGAGATCAGGATCTTGCCGTTGGCTATCAAATACGCCCGGTCGGTTATGGACAGGGTCTCCCGCACATTGTGGTCGGTGAGCAGGATGCCCAGCCCTTTATTGCGTAATTCCTTGATGATCTCCTGGGCCTCGCCCACAATGATCGGGTCTATCCCGGAGAACGGCTCGTCAAGCAGGATAAACGAGGGATTGGTGACCAGCGCCCGGGTTATCTCCAGCCTTCTTCTTTCGCCGCCGGAAAGTGTATATGTCTTGCTGTTCGCCAGATGGGCGATCTTAAGTTCTTCCAGAAGATTGGTAAGCCTCTTCTTCCTCTCGGTCCGGCTTATCGGCAGCGTCTCCAGGATGGCCAGGATATTTTCTTTCACCGTAAGCTTCCTGAATATCGACGGCTCCTGGGAGAGGTACCCGATCCCGTAATGCGCCCGCTCGTGAATAGGCAAATTGGTGATATCCTGGTTATCAAAGATGACTTTGCCTTTATCCGGCGGGATCACCCCCACTACCATATAAAACGTCGTAGTCTTGCCCGCGCCGTTGGGCCCGAGCAACCCGACGATCTCTTTGCGTTTGACCAGCATATCCACGCCCTTGACCACTTCCCTGCCGGCGTAAGATTTGGACAAACCCTTAATCTCCAAAAGATGCATTAAGCCCCTCCGTAGAATAGATCACCAGCCGGGGTTTGCCCGAAAGGATGATCTTCCTGTCTTTGGCGTTGTACACCGCTTCATCGCTGTAAGAAACATTGCCTTTATGGTCTATCTTTACGTTGCCGCGGGCGATGATCTTTTCTATCTGCGCGCCGGCCGCAGCCGCGTCCATTGCCGGCTTTTCAACCTTGGCCTTGTCGCCGCTCAGGAAATAAACTTCCATCACGTCGCTTTCCATGACCGCGTCTTTGGTTACGACCTTGACGTTATTGTTAAAGATCCCGACGTTCTTCTGGTAATCCACCTGGAGCGGGCCGTCGCAGGTTATTATAGTCGCTTCTTTCTGGGCCTTCGGCTCTTCGCCCGGCTGCGCGGGATTATTGATCTGCACCTGGACATCCTTTTCCAGGTCGACCTTGTTCATATCCGGGTAACCCTTGGCCCCCTGGGCCACGATTATGATGTCTTCCTTATTTATATTTACCTGGTCGGCAGTGCTGACCAATTGGCCTTTCCTGTCCCAATCCAGGGAATCCGTGGTCATCTTCGCACCCGAAGAAGTGGTCACCACCACATTATCCTGCAAATGGACCTGGGAATTCTGGCGGTTAACGTCGCCTTTGGCCGCGGTCAGCTTGACCGTTTCTTTTTCGCCGTAAAGGTTGCCGACTATATCGTTCAGCTTTATCGATTCCCCGCCGATATCCGCGGACTTTCCGGATATATCCCAGTTCTTCTTGCCTTTATCGCAAAACCCGGAGAGGGAGAAATCCCCCATCTCCTGGCTGGGGTCCTGGCCTTTAGGGCTTTTAGCGAATGAACTGGTCGAGGCGAAACAGTAGGAAGAAGCTGTCAAAATAATGAATACGGGTAAGAAGCCTTTAATTCTCATACGCCCTGACCAGATCATCCCACTTGCCCTGGGTTTTCAGGATCATTTCCACTATCTCGCGGACCGCGCCCCTGCCGCCTTTTTTGACGGTTGTATAATCAGCCGCGGCCTTGATCTCAGCGCAGGCGTTGCAAACAGCTGCCCCGAAACCCACCTGTTTCATCAAACCCAGGTCCACCAGGTCATCGCCGACAAAACAAAGCTCGTCTTTGCCCACCTTGTATTTTGCCAGTATCTTTTCAAGGACAGAGGTTTTGGGGGAAATATCAGCCAGGACCATATCCACCCGCATGTCTTTGGCCCTGTGCTTTATCGTCCGCGAGCTCCTGGCGGTAATAAGCACAGTCGGGATCCCGGATCTTTTCAAAAGATAGACCCCCAGCCCGTCAAGGACGTCAAAGAACTTAAGGTCGCGGCCATTGGAATCGTAAACGATCCTGCCGTCGGTCAACACCCCGTCGACATCTAACAACATTACCTTGACCTTTTTTATCTTATCTATTAAAGCTTGTTCCATTTTTTCAATTCCTGGATAACATAGGCAGAGGAAAAGGTATAGGTATAGAAAAACTTTTCTCTACCTCTACCGGTACCTTTACCTATGTGATTTTTTAAACGACCCCGGCGCGCAGGATATCCTGCACGTCCAATAAACCCACCGGCCGGTTCTTCTCATCCACTACCGGGACTTCGTCGATCTTTTTTTCTTCAAGTATCCGCAGGGCCTCGGCGGCAAGCTGGTCCTTCTTTACCACCAGAGGGTTCCTGGTCATTACATCCTTGATCTTTCGCTGCGGCAATTTATCGTCTATCTCCAGATGCCTGCGCAGGTCGCCGTCGGTGAATATGCCGGTCAATTTACCGTTCTTATCCACGACCACAGCCGCCCCTGCCCTGGCCTGGGTGATCTTTACCAGCACCTGAGAGACTGTCTTTTCCGGGTCGACCACGGGATTGTTCCTGCCCGAGCGCATAATATCGCCTACAGTCAACAAAAGCCTGCGGCCCAAAGCCCCGCCCGGATGAAATAACGCGAAATCTTTTTCCTTAAAGCCTTTTTTCTCCAAAAGGCATACCGCCAGAGCGTCGGTCATCGCCAGCGTCGCGGTAGTCGAAGCTGTCGGAGCCAGGCCCAAGGGGCAGGCCTCTTTCTTCACTGAAACATCCAAAACCACGTCGCTGTATTTGGCCAGCGGGGAATTCTTGTTCCCGGTCAAAGCGATGATCTTTCCGCCGATCTTTTTCAGGACAGGCAAAAGCTGTTTCACCTCGGTTGTCGAGCCGCTGTTGGAGATCACCACTACCACGTCATCCGAGGTGACCTTGCCCAGGTCGCCGTGCGACGCCTCAGCCAGGTGCAGAAAAAGGCTGGGTGTGCCGGTAGAAGCCAGCGTCGCGGAGAATTTCTGGGCGATGATCCCGGTCTTGCCCATTCCGCTGACCACGATCCTGCCCTTGGACTTCAAGATCAAAGAAAGCGCCTTCTTGAAATCTTTCCCGATGCGGGATTTAAGCGCTCTGATCGCGTCCGCTTCAATATCTAAAACCTCTTTCGCCCGTTTTATCTCATTCATTTTAAAGCCTTCTCTATTTTCTTCACTTCTTTCAAAAGCGATGCCAGCATCTTCAGATCTATCATGTTCGGCCCGTCGCATAAAGCCTTGTCCGGGCTGCTGTGCACTTCCAGGAAAAGCCCGTCGCAGCCGAAAGCGATCGCCGCGCGGGAAAGCCCGGCCACGAACTGGCGCTGGCCTGACGAACAATTGCCTTTGCCGCCGGGAAGCTGGACGCTGTGCGTGGCGTCGTAGATCACCGGATATCCGAGACCACGGATTATGCCCAGGCTGCGGAAATCCGTGACCAGGTTGTTGTAACCCAGGCTGAATCCCCGCTCAGTTATTACTATGGACTTGTTGCCCGCGTTTTCCGCCTTTTTGATTATCGGGAGGATATCCCAGGGAGCGAGGAACTGCCCCTTCTTTATGTTCACCACCCTGCCGCTCTTAGCCGCGGCGATCACCATATCAGTCTGCCGGCAAAGAAAAGCCGGGATCTGGATAATATCCAGGACTTTTTTCGCTTCATCTATATCCTTAGCGCAATGCACGTCGCTCAAAATAGGCAGGTTGAATTTCTGTTTTACCTTATTCAGGATCTCCAGGCCTTTTTCTATGCCCGGTCCGCGGAACGAGTCGCCGGAAAGCCGGTTAGCCTTATCATAACTGCATTTGAAAATAAGCGGGACACCAGCCTTTTCAGCGATGTCTTTGATCTTTTTCGCCATATCCAGGCACATCTTCTCGGATTCGATAACGCAAGGCCCGGCGACCAGCGCTATCGGGTTCCTGCCGCCTATCTTAACCTTTCCTGCTTTTATCTCGCGTATCATATCTTCTCTTTTTTAAGATATTCTTTGACCTTTTCCAGGTCTTCCGCGGTGTCCACACCGATGGTCTCGTATTTAGTCTCGATCACTTTGATCTTATAGCCTTCTTCCAGCACCCTTAACTGCTCGAGCTTCTCCACTTTTTCCAGGTTGGAGATGGTCAGGTTCTTGAAAGTAAAAAGGAAATCCTTGGAATATCCGTAAAGCCCGATATGCTTGAAATAAACCGGGTCCTTGACGTCGGAGTTAGCCGCCCTGAACGGTATGGTGCTGCGCGAAAAATACAGGGCGAAATTATTCTTGTCCACCACCACCTTGACCACGTTCGGGTCGGTTATCTGGGCCGGGTCCTCGATCTTCTTCATGATCGTGGCCATCCCGATCCCCGGTGAATTCAACAGGAATGAAGCGACATTATCGATCATCGTCGTGTGGATCAGCGGCTCATCGCCCTGGATGTTGACCACCACTTTGAAATCCAGCGGATTAACCACCTCGGCGATCCGGTCGGTCCCGGAAACATGCCCCTTGGCGGTGAAAGCGACATTCGCCCCGAACCCCCGGGCCACTTCGGCCACGCGCTCGTCGTCGCAGGCGATGATCAATTCGTCCAAAAGCAAAGACTGCCTGGCCCGCTCCCAAACGTGCTGGATCATCGGCTTGCCGAAAATATCGGCTAATACCTTGGCCTCAAAGCGCGTTGACGAGAACCGCGCCGGAATTATCCCTACAACATCTTTCTTGCCGCTATTGCTTCTCATAATATTATCTTTCTATCCTGTCAATAAGCTCTTTTTGGGTTATAGTAGCTGTGCCGACTATGCCCACGACTATCCCGGCGGCATAATTGGCGATCTTCGCGGCTTCCAGTTTCGAAGCTCCGGCGCACAGGCTTAAAGTAAAAGTCGCGATAGCCGTATCTCCTGCCCCGGATACGTCAAAAACATTCTGGGCCACAGTGGGGATATGCTGCGGCTCTTTGCCTTTCTCAAACAACTCCATCCCGTGCTCGCCCAGCGTCAGCAGTAAACTTCCTAATTCCAGATGCTCCATCAGGGCGTTGCCGGCTTTTTTAATGTCCCCGTCGGTGATCAATTCGTCGTTATATATTTTAAAGGCGTTCTTGTCATCCTTCATTTTCAGGTAGCGCACCGCGTTCTGGGCCTCTTTCCTGTTCGGAGTGATCGCGGTTACCTTCTTATAAAGCTCAAAATGCTCTTCCTTGGGGTCGACTGTAATGATCTTATTATGTTTATTGGCCTCTGAAATTATTATACCAAGCAGGAACTCATCAATAACGCCTTTACCGTAATCCTCCACGATCACCGCGTCAAAATCCTTAATGTGCGCCTGGATAAAGTCCTGCAGGCTGTCCCGGGTCTGCGGCTGCAAGCTCTTAACATCCTCCCAATCCACCCGGACCACTTGTTGATTGCGGGCAATGACCCGGCTTTTAAGGGTGGTGCGCCGGCCTTTTTCTTCGGCTACCGCTCTGGTATTGATATTGCGCTTGCGCAATTCCTCCAGCAGTATCTCGCGGTTCTTATCGTTCCCCACCACGCCCGCCAGGCTTACAGAAGCGCCAAAGCTGGCCAGGTTGCTGGCCACGTTCGCCGCTCCGCCCGGTACGTGAAAATGGTCTTTTGCCCAGACCACAGGCACAGGCGCTTCCGGGGATATTCTTTCAACATCGCCCTTGATGTATTCATCAAGGATAAGATCGCCGATCACCAGGATCTTAGCCTGAGAAAACTTTTCTATGATACTTTTCGCGTTTTTCATCTTCTTTTCAGGGAATTTTGTGGTTTTAAAGCTTTAGAAACTCTTAATTTATCATAAAATACAGCTTAAATCAACTAAATATACCCGGTTACTTGTATAACTGCTGGTTCTGATAAAGCTTGCTGTACAAGCCGTTATGGCTGAGCAGTTCCTCATGGTTGCCCTGCTCGATTATCTTTCCCGCGTCCAGGACCACTATCCTGTTGGCGTGCCGTATGGTCGAAAGCCTGTGGGCGATGACCAGAACGGTCCTGCCCTGCATCAATTTATTCAAAGCCTCCTGGACCAGCCGCTCAGACTCGGTGTCCAACTGCGAAGTAGCCTCATCCAGGATCAAAATAGGCGCGTTCTTCAACAGCGCCCTGGCAATGGCCAGGCGCTGGCGTTCGCCGCCGGAAAGCTTTACCCCCCGGTCGCCGATAAACGTATCATAACCTTTGGGCAGATGCTGGATCACTTCATGGACATAAGCCTGTTTCGCCGCGGTCTCGATATCCTCTTGCCGGGCATTAGCCAGGCCGTAAGCTATATTACCCTTGATCGTATCGTTGAAAAGTATAGTCTCCTGGGTAACTATCCCGATATTCCTGCGCAGGGACTTAAAACTCACATCCCGCAGGTCTTTACCATCGATCAGTATCCTGCCCTTTGCCGGGTCGTAAAAACGCGGGACCATATCCAGTAGAGTGGTTTTTCCGGCGCCGCTCGGCCCGACTATAGCCAGGACTTCGCCCTGCCGGACTTCCAGGTCGATCCCCTTAAGCACCATATTATTTACATAGTTAAACCAGACGCCCTCAAAAACTATGCTCTTCTTGAAACCGTCCAATTCCAGCGGCTCTTTTTTCTCAGCCACAGTAGGCACGCTGTCCAGGACATCGTAAATACGCCTGCTCCCGGCGATAGCCTGCTGAATAATGGCGTTTACCTGCGAAAGCTTTTTAAAAGGCCGCAGCATGGACAATAACGCGGCCAGCGAAACCGCCAAAGCGCCGAAAGACAGCTTGCCTTCGATAACCGACTTGCCCTGCCAGGAAAGGACCAGCACCCCGGCGATTATCCCGATCAACTCCGTGCCCGGGCTCAAGGCGAGCATCCTTTTAGTGGCTTTCATTGAAAGCTTGTAATACTCGTGGTTAGCCTTGTCGAATTTCGCCTGCTCATGGCTTTCCGTATTGAATGCCTTGACCACGCGCACGCCCAGAATGGTCTCATAGAGGACAGAAGTGATATCGGCGATCTTTTCCTGGGTCTTTAAAGCTATCTTTTTCAGCATCTTGCCCACCTTTACAATGGGAAAGCTTATCAGGGGCAGGATCACCAAAGCGATCAAGGCCAGTTTGGCGTTTATGAAGAATATAAGAAAAGTGCAAACCACCACCTGCAAAGACTGATAGATCAGGTCGGTCGCGCCGTAGGATATGGCATTGCCCACCTGCCCGACGTCATTAGTCACCCTGGACATCAACTCGCCGCCGCGGCGGTGGGTAAAGTAATCAAGGGATAATGTCTGGAACTTCGCGTAAAGCTGGGAGCGGATATCCCGCATCACCAAAAAGCTTATGTCGGTCATAAAATAGCTCTGCAAAAAACCGAATATCCCTTTGATAATGAACAGGATGACTACGCCGACAACCAGATAATTCAAAAGCAGAAGCGGCGGGATATTATTCAGGGTATTTATAAAGTTGGCCAAGAACTGCGGAAGCGCGACCGGCAGAACGATCTTTTTCCCGGTAAGGATAATATCCGCCAGCGGCATGATCATGGTCAAAGAAACCCCGTCAAATATGGCGGAAAACAGCATGCACACACCGGCGCCGATGAACAGCCCTAAGTGCGGCATAACAAATTTGAACAATTTTATATAGTCTTTCATATATCTCCTGGTTGAACGATGATATCATATTTATTGACATTTGTCGAGTGCTTATGCTAATATCGGGAATAGGCGCTTAAAAACAACCCTTAAAGCCCAAAACCTCATATAATTATGGAAAAATCCAAAAAAATCCTGATAGTTTGCGGCGAGGCCTCGGGAGACCTGCACGCGGCAAATCTGGTCAACGAAATAAAAAAGATCGATCCCTCGATCCGCTTTACCGGCCTGGGCGGCAAGAAATTAAAAGCCGCCGGCGTCCAACTCTATTATGACCTGACCCAACTGGCGGTTATCGGTTTCTGGGAAGTCCTGAAACACCTCAAGACCTTCAAAAAGATATTCCGTAATGTATTGGAAGAGGCGAAGAAAGACAAACCTGACCTGGCTATCCTGGTGGACTACCCTGGCTTTAACCTCAGGCTCGCCGAGAAACTGCACGAAATGGGTATCCCGGTCATATACTACATCAGCCCGCAGGTCTGGGCCTGGGGAAAGAACCGGTTAAAGTCCATTAAAAAGAACATCACCCGGATGGTCGTCTTATTCCCTTTTGAAGAAAAGATCTACCGCCAGAATAACATCCCGGTCAGCTTTGTCGGCCATCCCCTGCTCGATGTAGTAAAGACCAAAGAACCTAAAGAGGCATTCCTGGCTAAAAACGGGCTTAGCCCGGATAAACTGACTATCTCCCTTCTTCCCGGATCCCGGGAAAAAGAAGTAAGGACGCTTTTGCCGGTAATGCTGGAAAGCGCCAAAGAGATCAACGAATACTTCTACGGACGGGTGCAATTCCTGATACTGCGCTCGACGACGGTAAAAAAAGAGACTTTCGACCAGGCCATGGCCGGATTCAACCTTCCGCTAAAGGTCATCTCCGACGCCACCTACGACGGTATTGCCGCCAGCGACTTCAGCCTGGTCTGTTCCGGGACAGCGACCCTGGAAACCGGGATACTCGGCACGCCGATGATCATACTATACACGGTAAATTTCCTGACCTGGGCATTGGTCCGGCTGATGATCAAGATCCCTTATATCGGATTGGTAAATGTGGTAAAAGAAAAGAAGGTCTGCGAAGAATTCATCCAGTTCAGATGCAACCCCAAAGCCATCTGCGATTACCTTATCCCCGTGCTTCAGGATAAAGACCGGATCAGCCAGTTAAAACTGGAACTTCTGGATATAAAACAAAAACTCGGGGCTTACGGCGCCAGCCAGAAAGCTGCCCGGGTTATCGTGGATTCGTTAAAAAGATCTTAAAGGGTTACTGCCGGAAAGATCAAATAAGGCTGGAATAAACTTTCCCCTCTGTCTGCGGGTCAATAAACTTCTCTATCGCGATACTGCCCTTCGTCTCCCTGAGATCGACCATTTTCCGGTTTTCAGCCGGATGGATTATCTCCACCTTAGGCAGGAATTTATCATCCTCATTCTCGTCGCGGACCACGGCTACGCTCTTATCGCTTAAAGCCAGCATAGTCCCGATAGGCCAAACCCCCATTATCTTGAAGAAGGTGTCCAGAAGCCCGGGGTCAAAGACATTATCCCGGGATTTCATCATTATATCGTGGACCATATCCGGCGGATAAGGCGACTTGTAACTGCGCCGCTGTAAAAGCGCGTCATAGATGTCGCAGATGGAGACAATGATCGAGCCGGGGTGCGGTTTATGCGGGAAAGCCATTTTGGGATAGCCTTTAAAATCCGGCTTCAAGTGATGCTCAAACGCCACCAGCACCGGCAGCATGCCCAGGGTATCCACATATTTCAGGAGTATCTCCGCCCCGAAAACAGTATGGCCCTTGACCGTCGAGAATTCCTCGTCGGTAAGCTTATCCGTCTTCTTGATGATGTTGCGCGATATGTAGACCTTTCCGATGTCGTGGAATAAAGCGGCGATCCCTATATCCAGGATATCCTCTTTGGCCAGGCCCAGCCGGGAAGCGAAGAACATGGAAAGGATCGAGACGTTCATCGTGTGAACAAAGGTATTAACGTCATACCTTTTGACCGCGGCCAGCTTCAATAATTCCTGGTGCCTGCCGACCATGGTCTCCATCATATTAGTGATGTTGAACCGCAGGTTGATGTAATCCATGTCCTTGGCGTCCAGGACATTCTCCATGGACTGCGAGAAATTATCCAGGGAGCCGTTATAAATATTCAGGAAATCCACTGCCTGGACCACTTCTTCCGGCTGTTGGCCGCCGTCGCCCCCTCCGGAACCCTTAAGCCGGCCCACGCTGATATTGCGCACCCCGGCGGCGTCAAGATATTCCTGGGGCTCTTTCTTATATTCATCCTTGGGAAGCATCAGGAAAGAGACGAATTTCGACAGTTCCTCGCTGGTCAGCCCGCGGTAAAAAGCGACCTTTTCCACGCCGCGGCTCTTAAGATAAGCGATCATCGGCTGGATGCTCCGGCTCAGGTCGAAAAGTATCTCTTTCTCGAACGCCAGTTCATCCCCGACGATCCCGATGACCAGTTCAGGCCTTTGCGCCAGGACCTCCTGCAGCCGCTCATTCGCTGTTTCCAGGAACTTGCCGACCTTCTGATGGTCCGCGCCGTAAAGCTTGGCGATCTGCAGCGCGTTGACCAGCCCCCGGAAAGCGTTCTCGATCTTATCTAACATTTCCACTTCTCCAGTATCTGCCTTGCCCTGCTGCGCAGCGGCGCGTGCCAGAAGAACGGCTTCTTGCTCCAAACCGTCAGGTATTTGGCGGCCGGCCGCAGGTCCAGTTCATCCACGATATCCATGCTTTCCAGCAAAACGTTGTTTTCCCTTCCCCAGGGATTGGCTGCCGCGAAAAGCAGGCTGACCCCTTTTTCCTTCAGCTCATCGGTCCTAAGCAGGGCCGCCATAGCTTCTTTCTTAAGCAGGCCGTCCCCCTGTTTCAGCGTTTCCATCAAGAGGGCCTCATCATAATCCTTTATTCTGGACATGGCTTTCAGAACCTCTATTTTCACCAGGTCGTTGCCGAAAGAAAAAATATGGCGCAGGCAAGCCAGGCCGATCGGCGAATCAAGCTCTTTAAAGGTTTCTATTATCCTGCCCAGGAATTCTATATCCCCGGATTTCTTCTCCAGATGCGCCTTGAATTCCTCGGTAGCCCCGGGGAAGAACTTGAAGAAAAGCTTTAAGACCCGCGGGTTTACTTTATTTTCTTCGAAGATCCGGCGCAGGTAGAATTCCTCGCCCGCCGAACTGCGGGACAGCCCATCCAGGAAAGGCTGGAGATCCTGCGGGATACGCTCCTCCCAGGCCAGATCCTCCAGGAAATCAGTGAACCGTTTTTCCAGCTGCGCTATACCCGGCGAGACCTGGCCGTCCGCGCTCTTCTTGCGTTTCAGGACTTCAGCGAGCGACTTCAAATACTCGGGGCTGCGCTCTGAGGTTATTTTATCCCACTGGCTGAACAGCTTTTCCAGGATCAACCCCATCTTATGCTCGTCATCTTCATCCGCCAGGAGGTTCAACAGTATGAACCGGTAATTTTCCTGGATAAGCTGGCGGTCAAAAGAAAAATCCTTGTGCGCCGAAACACCCCCCTCAACAAGGGAGGCTATGGCGTGGCGGTACACCTCCGGGACCAGGGAATTTTCCCCGAAGACAAACAACTCTTTGACCTTTTTGCTGACCTTGGAGTTAAGCCCGACAGCCCTGCCGCCCTGCACGTTATCGGAAAAGGATAACGCCACCTTGTCGCCTTTTTCTTTGCCGAAAAGGCTGGAGAAAAAAGCGAATGCCTGCGGATCGACCCCTTCCTCGGAAGACATGGTCTCCCAGAGGGTGTCGGCTATATCCTTCTCGTTAAGGGCGACAAAAAAACCGGAGACCTTGTTCAGGTTTTCCGGCCCGAGAAGCCCTTTGCTCTTCAGGATCATCTGCAGTATCGTCCGGCTGCATTTGCGGAATTTTTCTTCGTCTTTCGTCCGGATGTACGCGAGGAATTTGCCCAGGTTGATGTTCAACTCGTTATTCTCGATAAGGTCCCTGGCCTTGAATTTGCCGATGATCGCGTCGAAGTTGTCGGCGAATTCCTTTATCTTGTCGTGGTTCTCTTTGCCTCCGGACTCGTTGAACATGAACGACCAGACTTCGGCGATATCCTCGCCTTCCGACTTCAACAGCTGGGAATAATCCAGGTCTTCCACAGTCACATGCTTGGCCACGTCCGGATTGATCAGCCGGCTCACCCCGCCCCTTTCCAGGATCTCTTTGGTCGGCAGGGACAGCCTTTCCAGGAGCAAAAGCAGTTCGGCGATAGTGATCCCTTTGCGCAGCTGGATGCTTTTTATCTTGCGGGCGTGGAACATCTTGGCCAGCTCTTTATGCAGGGCCAGCTTATTATAAGTCTTGCCGTCGATCACCAGCGCGTCCGGGGTAAATCCGATGGTCACAGGCTCCAGGAAGGCGAACAGCGTATTCAAGTCCTGGCGCAGTTCGCCCACAGAGCTGACAAAGGAATTGTGTTCATTGGAATAAAGAAGGATATAATTGAAGGCGATGCGCAGGCTTTTGAGGAACTCTTCTAGGCTTATTTCTTTGTTATCTGGCTGGCTGGGCATAGTATGATTCTAACTCTAAAGTCCGTTGTATTCAACGATAAAATCTCAGGCCGCGGCCTCTACGGGCGCCGGGCAGCCGCGATCCGCTCGCTTATCGGCGGATGGTCGAAAAAGAAAAATTTGATCAAAGGGTGCGGGTCGCGGTCAGCCAGGTTCTGGCGGCCGAGCTTGTCCATAGCGCTGATGAACGCCTCGTTCATCCCGGTATATTTCAAGGCCATCCGGTCAGCGGCCCTTTCGAACCTGCGGCTGAAATAATTCTCGAACGGCTGGGTGAACAGCGAAAATACCGTGAAGTAAATAAAGATGAGCGGCAACGCCTGGATATCCAGCCAGGAACCGATGCCGGATACGGACAAGGCCCACGCCCCTGTCTTGAATATAAGATAGAACCCCAACAGGGTAGCCGCGCTGTTCAATAAAATAAGTTTTATCAGATGCTTGAGCTTATAGTGGCTGAATTCATGCGCCAGGATCACCTCGATCTCATCTGCGGCATAATCCGCTTTAAGGGTATCGGCAAGGATCACCCTGCGGCTTTTCCCCCAGCCGGTAAGCCCGGCATTGGCCTTGACCGTCTTTTTGCTCAGGTCGATCTCAAACACGTCAAGCAGCGCTATATCCATCCCAGCCGCCAGTTTGATTATCCTTTGGCGCAGCCCCTCATCGGCTAATTTAGTGTATTTGAAAAAAAGCGGTATTATCAGCACAGGAACAAGGCGGGCCACAATAACGTTGAAGAAGAACCAGGCGATAGAAACTATCCACCACCATTGCCCGGGATTATGCCCGACGATAAGATAAAACAGGCCCAAAAGCAATATCCCGAACAAATAAGCTATGGCTCCGGACTTGGCCTGGTCGATCAACCAGGACTTGACCCCCTGGCGGCTTAAGCCGAACTGATGCTCAAGAATAAAGCCCTGATAGAAAGTTATGGGGAAAGTAAGGATAGCGTAAGCCAGGGAAACCGCGAAAAGATAAACCGGCAGAGTTAAATACCCGCTCAAGCGCAGTTTCGCGATAACCTGCGCCAGGGCCGAGGAAAACCCGGAGGCCATGAAAAAAACAAGCAGGAATAAAAAAAATACTGTCTGCGATATTGCCAGACAGTATTTTATTGAAGAATACCTGTGCGCTTTCTGCGACAGGCTTTCCGGATGATTATCACCCGCAGCCATTATTCAGGAATAACGTTGATAAATGTCCTTACCTTGCCCTGGGCGATCCTTTTGTGGGTAAAACTGACTTTGCCGCGGCAAAGAGAGAAAAGCGTGCCCAACCCCTTCACGTTCTTTCCCGCTTTATAGCCTTCGACCCCTCTGACCAGGATCTTTCCGGTCACGACCTGCTCGCCCTGGGAAACCTTGATCTTTTTATCTTTCTTTGGTGTAGATTTTCCGCCTGCCATTTTTATAACCCTCCTCCCCTGCGTAGGGGACACCGGCGCATATTCCGATTGCGCCGGGTGACTTGTTAGTGTTTTTAGTTTTTAACTCGAACTTAGATTCTACACGTATTTTGGCTTTCGGTCAAGGCAATTCCATCTCTTCATTCGGCACAGGCATATACGCGTTATTAATGCCTTTCTCTTTCAGGAAATCGAACAAAGAGAATGTCTGCTCTTCGTCCCCGTGGACCAGGAAGACTTTTTTCAAAGGCTGGCACCCGGAAATGAACTCAAACAGCCCCTGCCGGTCGGCGTGCGATGAAAGCGAGTTCAATATCACCACCTCGGCGTTAAGCTGATGCTCCACGCCGTAGATATGCACGAAACGCTCCCTTTCCACGATCCTGCGGCCCAGGGTGTCCTTAGCCATATATCCGACCACCAGTATGGTATTGCGGGAATCCTCGATATTATTCTTCAAATGGTGCAGGATCCTTCCGGATTCGCACATCCCCGAGCCGGCGATGATGACCATAGGCCTTTTATCGGCGTTCAGCGTCTTTGATTCTTTCTGGTCGCGGACAAAATGCAGGTTCAGGAACTCAAACGGGCTGTCCCCGTTGTCGATCGCCTGGTTCGTCTGGGTATTCATGTAATTATTGTGATATTTAAAAACCTCGGTTATATCGGTGGCCAGCGGGCTGTCCACATATACCGGGATCACCGGTATGGCTTTTTCTTTTATCATATTGCTCAGGAAATAAAGGACCTCCTGGGTGCGGGCAAGGGTGAACGCCGGGATAATGATCTTTCCTTTGCGCTCGATCGTCCGGAGGATCGCCTCCTGCAGCCTGCCCTGCGCTTCACCGATAGGCGCGTGCATCCTGCCGCCGTAAGTGGTCTCCACGATAAGATAATCCAGGCCTTTAGGCACCTCCGGGTTATTCAGCATGGGCAGGTTATTCCTGCCCAGGTCCACCGCGTAACCCAGCCTGATATTCTTTTCGCCTTCTTGTATATCCAGCACCACAATAGCCGAGCCCAGGATATGCCCGGCGTCGTAAAAGGTAGCGAAAACATTCCTGGCCGCGCAAAAACGATGGCCATAGGAGAATGTCTGGAACCTGCGCTTGGCCGCCTTAGTCGCTTCTTTCTTGGTATACAGCGGCTTCCTTAACGGCTTGCCCAGCCTGCGGTTTATTTTATTCACATAACGGATATCTTCTTCCTGGATATGGCCGGAATCCTCGAGCATCAGCTTGCACAGGTCGCGGGTGGCGTGCGTGGAATAGATCTTGCAGCGCATCCCTCTTTTTATCAGGCTGGGGATATTGCCGCAGTGGTCAAGGTGCGCGTGGGACAATAAAAGCGCGTCCAGCTCCCGGGGATTATAGGTGAAATTGGAGTTCTTCTCGTAGAACTCGTCGCGGCGGCCCTGGAACAAACCCGCGTCCAAAAGCACCTTGCTGGTGCTGCTGGTAATAAGATGGCTGGAGCCGGTGACAGTCCTGGTCCCGCCCATGCATTTAAGTTTGATGCTCATAAGATCACTCCTTGTGTTTTAATTTCACCAGAACAACTATAGCCAGGGCCAGGTAAACAAGGCTTACTATGAATATCTCCGCGTGGCTGTTCAAATATTGCGCGATCGCTTTCGGATCTCCCAAAGCAGCCTGGCCTACCCCGGCCAGGACATATTGTATCCAGAGTATCCTCAACGGAGAGCCCAAAAACACCACCAAAAGGTATTTGCGGAATTTTATCCCGGTCAAACCCATGGAAAGGTCCATGAACCGGAACGGGATCACCGGCGCAGCCCGGAAAGCGAATAACCAGGGCAAGCCAGCACCGGCTAAACGCCGGTCCAAAGCCTGCAGCCCCTTCTTCTGGTTATGCTCGACATAACCCCTGCCCATATAACGGGCCAGATAAAATAGAATTAGCGCGTTTATGGCCTCCGCCAGAAAAACCAGGCCGGTGCTTACTAACGGGCCGAATAAAAGCGCGGCGGTCAGCCGGAATATATCCTTGGAGAGCCAGATAAAAAAGGTGACCGCGACATACAACAGGATAAAAACCGTTCCGCTTAATATGACCGGGTATTTTGAGAGTGTTTCCTGGATGGGGTTTCCGGCGACAGGGAATTTGCCGCCCAGATACCATAACAGCGCCAGGGCAGCGAGGAAAACAACGAACTTCAGCTTATCTTTATTGCCGGCTTGCGCCATATTAAGCTACAAAGAGATTGCGCGATGAGAATTTCCCGTCGGTGGTCAGGTTGACCCCGAGCCTTTTCAGCCCGACGTCGTCGCCGGGAGTGGGTATATGCGTCATATGCATCTCGCAGCCCCTCAGCTCGGTCAGCTTCTTCATTGCCAGTTCAGCGGTATGATTGGTGGTCGCGCTTATGGCCAGAGCGATCAAAGTCTCTTCCAGGTCCAGGCTGGTGGTCTCCGAATTCAGGATACCTTCTTTAAGCTTGGTGATCTGGTTGATGATATGCGGAGAGATCAAAAGTATCTCGTCCGGGATCTTGGTCAGGACCTTTACCGCGTTCAAGACCAGGCTTGAGGCGGCGTGCATCAGTTTGGAATTCTTTCCGGTGAGGATAGTGCCGTCCGGCAGCTGGATGGCCGCGGCGCAGCATATACCGACATTGCCTTCGCCGGCTTTTTCCGCTTCATCAGCCTTGGCCCTGGCGACCTGGACCACAGCCCGGTCAGTGACCTTTACCCCCATCTCCTGCATCAACAGGTTGATCCGGTCCACGGTCTCCTGTTTCTCGATACCCAGGATATACTCGGTGTTATAGCGGAAATACCTGCGGATCAATTCCTGCTTCGACGCTTCCTGGACCACCTGGTCGTTGACTATGCCGAAGCCCACGCGGTTGACCCCCATATCCGTCGGGGAGTTATACACCGGCGCGGTTGCCGCCTGTTTATCCAGGATCCTGCCGAGGATCAGCTTCAAAATGGGGAAACTTTCCACGTCCCGGTTGTAATTTATCGCGGTCAGGCCGTAGGCGTTCAGATGGAAAGGGTCGACCAGGTTAAAATCCTGGATATCCGCGGTAGCCGCTTCATAGGCCACATTCACCGGATGCTTGAGCGGGATATTCCAGATCGGGAAGGTCTCGAATTTGGCGTAACCGGCGTTGACCCCTTTTTTATGCTCGTTATATAACTGAGAAAGGCAGGTGGAAAGTTTGCCGCTGTTCGGCCCGGGCCCGGTAACCACCACTATGGGTTTATCGGTCTTGATAAAATCGTTCTTGCCGAAACCCTTGTCGCTGGCGATCAGGTCCACGTTCGCCGGATACCCTTCGATCGGATAATGCAGATAAACCTTTATACCGCGGCGCTCCAGTTTATTCTTGAAGATAACCGCTGAGGACTGGTTGGCAAAACGGGTGATCACTACCGAGTGTATGTCCAGGTCCCATTTACGCAAGTCGTCTATCAGTTTAAGGGTGGCCGCGTCATAGGTGATCCCGAAATCCCCGCGCACCCTGCCCTTTTCGATATCCCCGGCGTAGATGCACATGACGATCTCGATCTTGTCCTTGAGCGACTGCAAAAGCCTCAGCTTCACATTCGGGTCGTAACCCGGCAGAACCCTGGCAGCGTGGTAATCGTAACAAAGTTTGCCGCCGAACTCCAGATAAAGCTTATTGTCGAATTTCTTTACCCGGTCAAGTATTGCGCTGGTCTGTTCCTTCAGGTATTTCTCGTTGTCAAAACCGATATTTTTATTCATCTCTCCGTCCCTGATTGAACCGCTTGAGATTTAACGCTTATATAAATCCTTATGCCAGCGGGTCCTTATTGCCCTCGGCGTATTTACACCCTAAAGAACGGCATTTCGTTTCCTTGCTCAGGCAATCCTCGATATAACGGATCAGCTTGGCCGATCCTTTAGCCTCGGCTACGTATGTCTCCGGGAAAGTAGCTTCCTTCTTTGTAAGATTGCAGAATTTCCTGACTATTTCATAATTAGGCATGTTCCCTCTTTTCCTCTGGTATACAAATACCACACCCGCGCAATACCAATTAGCGCGGGGTGTCCAATTAAGCCAAAAGCCGGTCCTTCACCTGCTCGGGAACCGGCTTACCTTTAAATTGTTTATCTATGCACGCCCAGACAGTCTTGGCGCGGATCAAAAGCGTTTCATCCCTTTTGATCTCCTGGAAAAAATGCACTGACGATCCGCCTACCTTCTCTATCCGGGTATAAACCTTTACTGTATCCCCGTACCTGGCCGGGGATTTATAATCTACTTCCACATGGACTACCGGGAATTCCACCCCGGACTTGGCAAGCTCGGCCAGGTCAACCCCTTTGCTCCGGCAGAACTCGTTGCGGCCTTCTTCCAGGTGCTTGAGGTAATTGGCGTAATAGACTACGCCGCCGGCGTCAGTATCATAATAATATATCTTCTTCTCAATGCTGAAATCCGCCATGTTTATATTCTATCGTATTTTCTTCTTTTATCCACAAATTTTTAAAGCTAATCCCGGGTGATCTTCAGAACCTTGTACTGCAGTGTCCCGGCAGGGATCTTTATCTCCACTGTCTCGCCCTCTTTATGGCTCAGCAGGCCTCTTCCCACCGGAGAAGCAACCGAGATCTTTCCCTGATCGTAATCCGCTTCTTCTTCGGAAACAAAGGTATAACTGAATTCCTTGCCGTTCTTCAGGTCTTTAAGCAGCGCTGTGGCTCCGATAAGTATCTCGCCGTGGGGAATATCCTCATTATCGATTATCCTGGCCCTGGATAATTTATCCTCCAGCTCGGAGATCTTCTTCTCATTCATCCCCTGGGCGTCCTTGGCCGCGTCATATTCGGCGTTCTCGCTCAGGTCCCCGTGCTCCCTGGCCGTGCCTATAGCCTTGGAAAGCTGGCGCCTTTTATCGGTCTTTAAAAATTCCAATTCCTTGCTCAGTTTCTCAAATCCTTTTTGGGTAAGATAAATATCGCCTAAACTCATTACATCCCTCCTTGCATACGTATGCAACACCCGCGCAATTCCAATTAGCGCGGGGTGTCAGCCATCGTCACAACACCGGCGTATATTCTCCGCCACAAGGCGGATACCGACGTATTCAGATTACGCCGGGTGTCAGCTATCTTCACAACACCAACTGAATTAATCCCAATTCGCCACAGCTTTACGGAAACTCTTTTTCGCGCTGTGTTTTCGTTTCGCTTCCAGATTTCTTAATTTAGCCCCTTTGGACGGCCGGCGTTTCTGCCTGCGGGCCTTTTCAGCAGCGGCTTTTCTCTCAGCCCGATCCCTTAACATCCGCGATCCGATCTTTTCCAGCAGGATCACCCTGGCTTTGTAACGGTTCATTACCTGCGAGCGTTCAGTCTGGCATTTAACCTCAATACCCGTAGGCAGATGCCTTAAATACACGCAGGTCGAGGTTTTATTCACATTCTGGCCGCCTGGGCCGCTGGAACGGATAAAACTCTCGATTATATCCGTCTGGCGCACGCCCAAACTGACAAATTTATCCAATAAAGCTTTTTCTTTAGCAGGATTTACCATAGAACCGTTAAATTTTAGAAACGGCGGCCGGAAGATTTCTTGAAGAAACTTTTCTGCGGTTTGTGCTGGCCATGCTGATTGCGATTGCCATGATGGTGCTGATGCTGCTGCCTGGCTTTGCTCCTTGACGCGGCGCTGCTTGAGCCTTGAATAAAGGTCTCCTCAGGAAAATCCGGAAGTTTCTTTATCGGCAGAGGTATCTGAATGAGTTTCTCGATATTGCGCACATCTTCAGCCTGGTCCGGCATAGCGAAAGAAATAGCCCTGCCCTTAGCCCCGGCCCTGCCGGTGCGGCCGATGCGGTGCACGTAATTCTCCGGATCCTCCGGGATATCATAATTAATTACCAGCTCGATATTGTTCACGTCAATTCCACGGGCAGCGATATCAGTGGCTACCAGCACGCGGTGCCGTCCGGCCTTGAACCCGTCCAAGGCGTCCTTGCGCTGGGCCAGGCTGCGGTCAGAATGGATCTCAGCCGCGCTGATCCCGGAATCCCGCAAGCCGCGGGTGATCTTCTTAGCCCCGAACTTGGTCCGGGAGAACAAAAGCACGCTTCCGTGATATTGCTGCAAGATCTTGGTCAAAAGCCGTTTCTTGGCTTCTTTCTGGACGATAAAAAGCTCCTGAATAACCCCTTCGGCGGTTGTCCCGGAACGGGCGATCTCCACGCTTACCGGAAGTTTCATATGGCTGCTGGCGATCTTTAATATCGTCTGCGGCATGGTCGCCGAGAATAACATGGTCTGCCTGTCTTTAGGCAGGAATTTCAGGATCTTCTCGATCTGCGGGGCAAAACCCATATCCAGCATGCGGTCAGCTTCATCGACCACCAGGATATTCACCTCATTAGGCATAACATTCCATTGGCCCATATGGTCAAGCAGCCTTCCCGGAGTAGCGATAATAACTCTGGGATTAGCGCGCAATTGGCGCACCTGCGGCTCCATCGGAGCTCCACCGATCAATACAGCGGTATTCATCTTAAAATAAGGGGCGATCTTGCGGAAAGTCTCATCCACCTGAAGGGCTAATTCGCGGGTAGGCACCAGGACCATACAATTACCGGCCTTCTGGGCCAGACGCTGGATCACCGGTATAGCAAAGGCCAGGGTCTTACCTGTCCCGGTCTGGGCAATACCCATGATATCCTTACCCTCTAAACCGATAGGAATAGCTTTAAATTGAATAGGCGTAGGGACCTTGAATTTATTCTTATCAAGGATCTCCAATATCTTAGGAGCTATCCCCAGGCCGAAAAAAGTCACGTTAGGTTCAACTGGCACAACATTCTTAATAGTATTAGGCATAGGGTTATTATACACCTTTAATCCTATAAGTAAAGGAATCTATTTATATATAGAGTAAACCAACATTCCCCCGCCGCGCGCTTATTTAAAAATAGAAACGCCCCCTATTTCCTAAGTTTTGTAAGCTCTTTTTTACGAAAAATCGCTTCAGAAAAATACTGTCGGCTTCCTTTTAGATTAATTACAGGTATTTCTTCTCTTTTTATTGGGATGAATTGAACCTCATAACCAAATAAATGTGCCATAGCCTCCATCTCAGCTTTCGTGGTTGGGCCAAAATGATATTCTATCTTTTCAGAAATCTCGCTAGCCAAAACTCTTATTTCATCTTTACCTGCCTTAAAATCATTAAAAAACTGACTAATAAATCGATATCCTTTTGATCCATTCTCTTTTATTAAATTTGTATTGTCCAAATTTTGTTCTAAATAAGATGCCATATTCCGTATTGATTCTTTCGCCTCTTTATTATTCATACACCCCTCTTTTAAGACCGCGAGACGCTTCCATGGTTTCAAAAAACCATGTTTGTCTCCTGGTTTCAAACCTTCCACCCCTCCGCGCCCTTATTCAAAAATAGAAACGTCCCCTATTTCCCTATTCCAATTGTATTAAATACTCTGTTGCGGAACTCTTCATTAACATCTTCTCCTGATAACTTTTTATCAACAAATTCAAATATTTCTAATGTGGAGATTAAACAGCATTTCCAAGATTTAGCTTGTTCAATAACATTCGGCTCAAAAGGAACACTTCTGCCATTAAGTTTTCCATCCAATGGGGTTTCTTTATAATGATTGCCGATAAGAACGCCGTGTGCTTTATAGTTTCTAGGATCCTCTCTATCTAATCGAGAAATTAGCTGTTGGAGTCCACCCTTCAAAGGAATACTTCCTTTTAAACCTTTTACTTCGATTGGTATTTTATCTCCCTTATGACTAAAGATTCTATCTTCTTTATATCCTTCTACTGGCTCAAGTTTTATTCCGAACAAAACAAAAGCTTCATCGATCAAAGCCACTAAAGTGTCTCCATCTGCAGTAAGTAACCCTTTAAACCGAGTTAAGCTATCCAATTCTTTTCTGTATTTTTCTAGATTTTCTTTCGTTGATTTAAGAATATCCTCAGATTCTCCAATTTTTTTGACAAGTTCTGCTTCATTCACTAACTGGACCTTTTCTGTCCAAGAAGGCAAATTAATTTCTTGTTTGGGTATGCATAAAATTTCCTCTATTAGACAGTCAATCCCTTTTGAAATATCTATCTTGGTTGTTTGGGGCAGAAATAGTATCTTATTCGAAATATGAAAACGCTTCGGATACAATTCATATTCACGGAATTCTATCGAGAAAGCTACGGGTTTATCTGCCCTATTACATAATAAATTATTGCAAACAGTTTTTACTTCATCTCCTTTCTGAAGATTATATGTATCAGATACGCCTGATTCAGAATCTAAAAAGTTAGACCATTCCTTGACATAGGAGAGATAACCTTCTTTTATCACTCTATCGAATTGACTTCCCCTCTCATTCTTAAAGTTTAAACCTATGGGACACCAATTATAGTTAGATAATTGTGGGGCATATTTTGAACAAGTCGCGAATCTTTCTGTAATACAAAAAACTTTTGCTTTATGCCAAACGATTTCATTAATTTCGCTTCTTATCTTATCCAATTTCTTGCTAAACTCTGAATAAAATTGTAAATCATCTCTCATAATCAAAGATTTTAAGTTCAAGATGATATAGAAATAGTCACCTAAATATGGGATTACATCACTCCATTCAAAACATTCGGCATTCTTATGTCCTTTGGAACCTATAACTATAATATCTTTTTTTACCATGTTTTCTCCATTTTAGAATAAAATTACCGAAAATCCTGTTTAAAATAGAAAAACCTTATTTATAGCAAATTTAGACCCAATTCCCACCTCTTTGTGATTACAAAATATTATATTTTATCTTAACTGATAATCTCATAAATCCGAAACACCTTTATTGTTTCCGAACTTCATAAACGCCTTCTATTTAGAAAAATAGGCATTCTTATCTATTCAAAAATAATTCGGCCCCTTTTTCCCAAGTAACACAACAAATTTAATGCTTCTTTTTCATTACTACACAAGAATAGCCGTAGACGTTTCTGTTAAACATTGTCAATACAAACATTCACCAAACAAATATTCAAAATAATTCATATTTTATGAAACTAACCAGTTACTTAATTAATCTTAATGTTTTTTATTTTTTTAATCCTAACTCTATAGCCATACCCTTCCAGTCTTCTTTTAGCATTTCTTAAACTCACTTTACTAAAAAAAGGAATATCAAATTTTTTATTAGATTTGCTAATAATCCCATAAACAACTTCATATTCTGCAGGATTTGGACGAATAGTAGCATTATTAAGCTTATATTCGGCAGGCAATTCGTCGTTTAACTTTAAGCGAAAACCCGAATCGGCGGCAAACAATTCACCAGAGACTACCCCTTGCGAAAAAAGATGACTCAATTGACTTGATCCACCATATCTTTTAATATGAATTATCGTTTTCGTTTTAGTCAAAAGATCGCAGAATTCAACTCTACTATGCCCTCCACCGTGATTGATATCTTTGCGATCCATACAGCAAATATCTCGGGTTATTAACGGAACGGCCTGATTATATTTATACTCATCCTCATGATTATAGTCAGGGAAATCCATATCAGCTTCTTCAGTATTTACAAATTCATCTTTGACTTGCTTGGTAAAATCCTTCACTATCTCATACCACATACTGTTATTTAAAATATACACTTTTCCGCCTTGTTCAATTTCCGCATAAATACAATCGAACGAGCTCCAACTGTTAACGATTTCATCATTCTGTATGGAAATTTCATAAACAAGTGTGCTTTTAAGAAAATCAATATCCATCTTTCTACCTGCGCAAGCGGCAATAAAATCCTGAACATCCAGATCGTCTTTCAAATCACCGGCGGTATGTTTTATATATCGGAATCCGCGAATATTAACCCAATCGATAACATCTGGAACGGCCATCCAGATTTTATCTACATCTCCAGCATTTAATTTAGCCAACAATAAGTTATTCAACTCTTCGGTCTTTTTTGATGAACGAATATCAGTAATTTGATCTATCCAACCGAAATCGATTTTATAATCATTGCTTTTATAGCGTTCAATACAGAGTTTAAGAAAGTCCTTAATGTTGTTAACATCAACTTTTGCCGCCACACTCAGGGCATCTCTTCCTGTAATCGTTTTACCAAATTTAGAATCTTTAGATTTTCCCGTTAAAGAATGAATAAGATCTTGTTCTATATCAATACCAAAATCAGCGGTTATTCCTTCCTTAACTATTTGCTCCCGGCTATGCTTTGGAACTGAGCCCAAACTTGTTTTGTCAATACTTCTTAAACTCTTTGGATCAACCACATTGAGTACAACTTTCAAACCAAACCTTTCTTCAAATACTCCATCTTTCAATAAAAACCTCCCAAATCCAAAAGATACAACAAAAACATATCGTACATTATCATAGTCAATTGGAACTAAAAGTATACCTTTGGCACTTGCGGTTCTTATACCTAAATCATTCCCTAGAATTTCGCCAAAAAAGTTATTTATCCAATCAGGAGGACGCGAATAGGATTCAGCTGAATAAAAAGTACCAATTCCTTCAACAATGATACCTTCTCGTAAAACTTCTACGATATCATTATCATTTCGATATTCAGATTTTATTAAATATATCGTTAGTTTGTTAGTTTTCGATTCCATAGTCACAGAATATGTACCTCTCACCACTTAATAGTTGACAACGCCGTCCGGAGCAGAAACTAGTGAGGCTGTGTCACAAAGTGAGTTCCGCAGGCCAAGAACTATTCAATCGACTGACACAGCCGTACGGAATTAACACCTTACCAGTCGGGCACTATTTACCGCCGCGCTCTTATCCAAAAATAGAAACATCACCTATTCTATTTTTATTAGAAAGTATCCTGAAGTCTCTTTTTGTTCAAGATATCCGCCAACAACAAGTTCCTCAAGAGCATCGTTTATCTCGTTAGCATACTGAGGGCCAATCCTTGCATAGAAAACCTGAATCAACAACATTTCTCCTATTTTAACCCCTAACTCCTTATAAACCTGTAGAATCTTCTGGGCGTAATCTGACATATAACCTCCTTAGAATAAACCGTGATCGCTTCCATGGTTTCCCAAAACCCCAGAACCGTCCCCTGGTTTTAATTACCCTTTTAGTTATTAAATAGGTATTTTATTACTTTGTTCTCCGCGCAGTTAAACACCCATCAGTGTATTATTAATTAAATAGAAATTTGCGCAGCATTAGAAACCGCAGCTAAACATAGCCTTCTGATATATCCATTCAAATCGCCCGAATTAATTCTTAGCTTTTTTGATAATGCTTTTTTATAATCCCACTCATGAGAAACAATATTTCTTAAACCTCTTATTCTATCTATCTCATTACAATTTAAATTCTTCAAGAAATCTATTACATCATCTGACAAATAATCCGATGAAGTCTTCCACTTTAATTTAATAGGTTTTAAAAGATTTGCATACTGACTAGGTTTTTTAATGCCATTTTCTCGACATATCTCTTCCTCAATTTCTTCAAAAACAGCAGCCACATCTTTACCATACCTCGCTTGAAGTTTTTTAAAAAATAAGACTGTCATAGTACAAGCTGGCTTATATCTACTATTTTTAGGCTGTTTGCGCTTATAACGTTTTTTTATTTTACCAATGAGCTTAATTTTAGCGTTTAAATTTAACTGTGAGAGCACCTCATGGGAATCAAATTTTTCATACCTATCCATATCATAAATTTTAATAAAAATCATATTCAATACTTTTTCAAGAGCAATAGCTGTTAATAATATCACTGCTCGAATACTTTTTTCACTCTTAATTTCCTTTTCTAGCTGTATGATAAATTTACTATAATTTTCCCATTGATATAGGTTTAAGGCTAAAAACTTTTCCCCTTTATGGATTAAACCTTTTTCATACGCTTTTTCAAAATATCCTCTTTTCATACTACCCCCTCCCATAGTACACCTTGCTCGCCCCTAGAATGTTCTTCGCGGTTAATTACATTCAGCAAAACCTTTAGCAGGCGGCAAGGCACGCTTGACGTAAGAGAACTAATTAGACTACGTCACAAAGCGAGTTCCGCAGACCGAAGGCCGAGGCTGTCCGAGTTCCTGACATAACTTCAGCTATCGTCTATCCGCCATCGTTATTCTTTTACCAAGCTTTTAATCAGCAATAGAAACGTTGCTATTTCGAATTAACGATATTAATAAGCTCTGCAATATATTCAGATTCACTTAGCTTTCTCTTGGCTGCTTCACTTTCGACCGCCTTCTGCGTAACTTTAAAATTATGTTCTTTAACAAAAAAACCAATCTTCGAGTGATCAAAGGTTCCAGTAAATTGTTTTTTGGGTACTTTTAGATATGGAAACTCTCCCAAAGCCCAATTAGTAATCTCATCCCTAATATTGACAGTTCTGCTTTTGTAAAACTTTCTTAGCAGTTCTAAATATTTAATCTTGATTTGCTTTTTTTCGTTTGAATATTTACTCCAGTTAATTCCCATCAATTAATTCCTTTTAAGAATCAGGTCTAGAAAAACTCTTTTTTCCCCCACCCCAATAATGCCCTTATTGCTTAACGGGTGACGAGGCGTGTTGAGCGGGGCGTGGAGGCCAGGAGCGGGCACGGTTCCGCCGAAGGCGGAGAGCGACGCCAGCCGACCCGAGCGCAGTTTTGCCACGCTGGGGCAAAACAAGCGTCCCCGAGAAACATGCCTCGGCAAGACCGGGAAGAAATAAGTCCGTGCCAAACAAAAAAGGCAACCCCCTGTTTAGTGAGCTGCCTGCGATTAACTCTTTGAGTTTCATTACCACCTCTTAGTGGAATGAATCAAATTATAATATGTGTTAGTATATTCGAATCAGTTGATCCTCAAGGTTGAGAAGATTTTAAGAACAAAAAAACCTCTTCCGCAACCGGTTATGTCGGTTTACAGAGGTTTTTGTTATTTATAGTGGCGGATTTTGCCCTCAGGAAACTATACCACCTCCTGCTTTTCTATGTTGTACACCTTATCAAACCTGGTGTCAATATATTTTACTTTACGGTTCGTATGTCGAGTAATAATAAGGAGTGGCTGCCTGGAATTCCGCGGCGCAGGTATCCACCAGCTTGAATTCCGGCTTGATCTGGAAGTTCTTGCGCAGCAGATAAACATCGGCTTCGTCCTTTGCCCAGAGCTTTGCCAATTGCCGGTCGCTAAAACCCATTTCCTTGGCGCTGACCATAAGCTCTTTAGTGATAGAATCCTTATTCTTGATCAGGGTCTTTTCCAATTCGATTATCTCTTTAATATTGAAGAGGAACCAGGGATCGATCTTAGTCAGGACGCTGACCTCTTCCACATTCATTCCCGCCCGGAAAGCGTCGCCGATATAAAAGATCCGCTCAGCGTTGGGGACGATCAATTTCTTGCGCAGTTCTTCGGTTGATTCGTGATCCAGCTTAGGCTCTGCCGGATCTTTGAACATTATGCTTTCCAGGCCGTATTTCTTGATCTCCATTGAACGCAGGCCTTTTTGCAAAGATTCTTTGAAAGTCCTGCCGATGGACATTGCCTCTCCCACGGATTTCATGGAAATGGTCAGGGTGCTGTCAGACTGGGGAAATTTCTCAAAGGTGAACCGGGGTATCTTGACTACGCAATAATCTATTGAAGGCTCAAAGCACGAAGGCGTTTCTTTGGTAATGTCATTAGGTATCTCATCCAGGGTATAACCCACGGCTAATTTCGCGGCGATCTTGGCGATCGGGAATCCGGTAGCCTTGGACGCCAGGGCTGAGGAACGGGACACCCGCGGGTTCATTTCAATAATAACCATTCTTCCGGTTTTCGGGTCAACCCCGAACTGCACGTTCGATCCGCCGGTCTCTACCCCGATCTCGCGCAAACAGGCGATAGAAGCGTCGCGCATCTTCTGGTATTCCCGGTCAGTCAGGGTCTGCGCCGGAGCAACAGTAATGCTGTCCCCGGTATGCACGCCCATAGGGTCGAAATTCTCAATGGAACAGATGATCACCGCGTTGTCTTTCTTGTCGCGCATAACCTCCATCTCGAATTCCTTCCAGCCGATCACTGATTCCTCAATAAGGATCTCGCTGATCATACTGGATTCCAGGCCGTGCTTGGCTATGGCTTTGAATTCCTCGATATTATAGGCAACTCCGCCGCCTGTACCGCCCAGAGTAAAGCTGGGCCGGATGATCGCCGGAAAGCCCACCTTTTCCACCACTGCTATCGCTTCTTTAAGATTATACGCCTTGCCGCTTTTAGGCAGGTCCAGGCCGATCTTAAGCATCGCTTCTTTAAAAAGCTGGCGGTCTTCGGCTTTTTTGATCGCTTTAATATCCGCGCCAATGACCTCGACCTTATATTTTTTCAAGACGCCTTTTTCAGCTAATCCCACAGCGGTATTCAAGGCTGTCTGTCCGCCCAGAGTAGGCAGAAGCGCGTCCGGCCGCTCCTTGGCAATGATCTTTTCCACCACATCCACAGTGATCGGCTCAATATAGGTCTTATCCGCGGTCTGCGGGTCAGTCATAATGGTCGCAGGATTGGAATTGACCAGAATGACCTCATAACCTTCCTGGCGCAAGACCTTGCAAGCCTGGGTCCCGGAATAATCGAATTCGCAGGCCTGGCCGATAACTATCGGCCCGGAGCTGATGATCAATATTTTCTTTATATCAGTGCGCTTTGGCATTTTTTTTCATTAACTTGACGAAATCCTGGAACAGATACGCGGCGTCGTGCGGCCCAGGCCCTGCCTCAGGATGGTATTGCACTGAGAATACCGGGAGTTTCTTGTGGCGCATCCCTTCCAGGGTATTATCGTTAAGGTTTATATGGGTTATCTCGATATCTTTTTTGTTCAGGCTGTCGATATCCACGCAAAAACCGTGGTTCTGCACAGTGATGGCCACTTTGCCGGTCTTCAGGTCTTTCACCGGATGGTTTGACCCGTGATGCCCGAACTTAAGTTTAAAGGTTTTTCCGCCGAAAGCCTGGCCGAGCATCTGGTGGCCTAAGCAGATCCCGAAGATCGGCAGTTTATCCAGAAGTTTTTTGGTGGTATTGACCACGTAATCCACTACAGAGGGGTCTCCCGGGCCGTTGGAAAGGAATAACCCGTCAGGCTTCATCTTCATTATCTCTTCAGCGGAAGTCTTAGCCGGAACAACGACCACCTGGCATCCGCTGGCCTCTAATTGCCTGAGAATATTGTATTTTACTCCGCAATCTATCACTACGACCTTGAATAATTTCTTGGATTTAGGATCCTGTTTCCAGTCGTATTTCTTGTCAACGCTCACTTCTTTGACCAGGTCTATACCTACCAGGCTTTGGGAATCCCTGGCTTTCTTGACCAGGCTTTGCTCATCCAGGTCAATGGTGGATAAAACAGCTTTCATCGCGCCTGCCTGGCGGATATGCAGGGTCAATTCCCGGGTATCCACTCCTTCGATACCCAGGATATTATTCTCTTTCAGGTAATCGCCCAGGGATTTGACGCTGCGCCAGTTGCTCACCACTTTGCTGTATTCCTTGACCACAAAACCTTCCAGGAACGGCTTGCGCGACTCATTGTCCTCGTTGTTGATCCCGTAATTGCCGATCAAAGGGTAGGTCATCACCACGATCTGGCCTTTATACGACGGATCAGTGATCACTTCCTGATAACCGGTCATGCCGGTATTAAAGACCACCTCGCCAAAGCTTTCGCCGCTGGCGCCGAAGGACTCGCCTTTAAATATCTTGCCGTCTTCTAGTGCAAGTATTGCTCTCATGTTCTATTATTTTTGTGTGACATAGGTATAGGTTGAGGTATAGGTAGAGAAAAACGTTTTTCTGTACCTTTACCTGTACCTCTACCTATGTTATTTTTCATTTATACTCAATCTTCACCTTGGATTTACCCAGGGCAGCTTTGATGAATCCTTTGAATAACGGATGCGGGCAATCCGGCTTGGATTTGAATTCCGGATGGAACTGCACCGCGATAAAATACGGGTGTTTCTTGATCTCGACGATCTCCACCAGGTTATCCTTGGGATATATTCCGGAAAAGATCATCCCTTGCTTTTCCATGGCCTTGCGGTATTTATTGTTGAATTCATACCTGTGCCTGTGCCGCTCCGTAATAGCTACCTTATGGTATGTCTTGCTGGCTAAAGTCTCTTTCTTGATCCTGCAGGGATACGCGCCCAAGCGCATTGTCCCGCCTTTGTCTTTGACATTGGCCTGCTCTTCCAAAAGGCTGATCACCGGATAACGGGTCTTGCGGAATTCCGTGGAATTGGCGTCTTTCATGCAACAGACATTCCTAGCGAATTCGATAACGCTGCACTGCATGCCCAGGCATAGGCCCAGGAACGGTATATTATTCTCCCGGGCGTATTGTATGGCCTTGATCTTTCCCTCGATCCCGCGGTAACCAAAACCTCCGGGAACCAGTATACCGCAGACGTCCTTTAGTATATCCCCGGCGTTATCTTTTTGCAATTCTTCTGAATCTATTTTTTTGATCTCTACCTTGGTATCATTAGCGATCCCGGCGTGCGCCAGGGCCTCGTAGATCGATTTGTAGGCGTCCTGCAGGCCGATATATTTGCCCACCAGGGCTATGCAGATCCTTTCTTTGGGATTAAGCACCCGTTCCACCACATTAGCCTGCCATTCCTTTAATTCCGAATGCTTACAGATCAGCTGAAAATGACTGAGGATTATCTCGTCCAGGATCTGGTTCTTGAAATCCAAAGGTATCTGGTATATGGTCGGCGCGTCTTTGGATTCGATGACCGCCTCAGGCCGGATATTGCAGAAAAGCGATATCTTGTCTTTTATCTCCTGGGACAGGGATTTCTCCGTGCGGCAGATCAGGATATCCGGTTGGATACCGATCTCGCGCAATGTGCCTACGCTGTGCTGGGAAGGCTTGGTCTTCAACTCATCCGCTGCCTTGACATACGGGACCAGGGTCAGATGGATATACATGACGTTCTCCCTGCCCATATCCAGGCCGAACTGCCTGGCCGCTTCCAGGAAAGGAAGGCTTTCGATATCGCCGACTGTCCCGCCGATCTCTACCAGCACTATATCCACGTCTGAAGCGGCGCCGACCTTCTTGACCCTGTCTTTTATCTCGTTGGTGATATGCGGGATAACCTGAATGGTCTTGCCCAGGTAATCGCCTCTGCGCTCCCGGCTGATCACGCTGTTATAAACCTGGCCGCTGGTAAAATTATTTAACTTAGTCAGTTTAGCGTTGGTGAACCTCTCGTAATGCCCCAGGTCCAGGTCTGTCTCAGCCCCGTCCTCGGTGACATAAACCTCGCCGTGCTGGTAAGGGTTCATTGTCCCGGGATCAACGTTGATATACGGGTCGAGTTTCATTAAAGTGACCTTCAACCCCCGGGATTCCAGTATCCTGCCGATGGAAGCTGAAGCAATGCCTTTACCAAGACTTGAGATCACGCCGCCTGTTATGAATATGTATTTTGCCATTTTTCACCCTTCATAAATAAAAATAGGCGTTTAGCGCCGACAATCCGGCCTAAAACGCCATTGTTTAAATTAGTATATCCCTTTTTTCCCATATGTCAACCTTTTTAAGACTGCACGCAAAGCATCTTCTGGGTTAAAATATCCGCCATCAGGCGTATGCCTTTATCCTTAGCCTCATAAACCTTGATCACATTCTGGTATTTAGAATAATCCGGAGCCGCTTTAACGAAAGAATTAGGCCAGGACTTGATCAACCCGGCGTTAAAAAATGTTTCCTTCTCATCCGGAAAAAGCGCCAGGTAAAATATCCTGGTCTCGATAAGGTCCTGGAAGAAATGGGTCCCGAAAGAAAGCTCCGGCACGCAGTTTGCCGTGGCAAAAGCGATCTCCCCCAATACCGCCATATTATTTATCTCGGAAAAACTCACCGGCACGCCCATGGACGGGGTAGTTGTCCCCCATCTTCCCGGGCCTAAAAGCATTACCGGGACCTGGGCCTTGTCTTTTATCTGGCGGTTGAGCTCGCCGATAACCCTGGCAATGTCGTATTTCGCGGAGAGCTCCAGCTTGCTGTATTCAGCCGGATCGATCAAAATCACCCGGCTGATAGCCTGCGAAATATTCCCGCCCAGAAAATTTCCTTTTGAGGAAAATATTGTCTTGTCCCGGGCGATCCGCTTGGGAAATAACGCCTTCTTACCCAGGCCCATAGCCTGGATCGGCCGGCATTGCAGGAGGTTGATCTTGAACGCGCCGGCTTTCTGGAAGTTCACGGTGAATTCTATATCCACCGGATAGCCGTAATGCGCTTCCAGGGTTTTTAATATCTTATGCATGACTGTTTTAAAGGCGGTCTCGGAGAAAAGTTTGTCAAAGGTGATCAACCAGGCGTCTTCTTCGATCCCCAGCTGGCGCATCTTCTCGGTAGTTTCATAATCCCTGGTCCCGGCCATCTCGATATTGAACTTAGGGTCTTCTTTGAGCAATTCCCTTATGCCCATGGTCTGGAAATCGTTCTTCTTTATGTTCAACAGGTCCAGGTTATGCTGGGAATAGGTCTGGGCGGCTTTCATGTCGGCGTAAGGCTTGAGCATCGGCTCGTCTAAAGAAGCGATGCGCGGGTAATCACCTTCCACCCGGTTGACCGCCCGGGTACCCAGGCCAACCACCAGCCTCAACATCCCAGCCTTGGGGTCCAACTCGTTCTTCCAGACAAAGGTGTTGTAAGAAATACCCACGCCAGCCATATCCGGGAAGAAATAATCCTTGTGATAGGCTCCGGAAACCCGCTGCACCAGAAGCGCCATCTGCTCGTCCATCCGGTCCAGGCCCCTTTGCTTGCGGTAGACCAGGGCGTCCTTGTTCATGGTTGAGGCGTAGATCCTGCGCACAGCCTCGACAAACTTTGCATACCTGGCTTCCGGAGTGCCCTGGTTGACCAGGAATATGCTTTCGTATTTTCCGGCGAAGATATTGCCGAAGCCGTCCTCCAATAAACTGGATGAACGTACAATTATCGGCGACTGGCCGAAATACTCGATCATCTGCTGGAACTGCTCTTTGATCTCTTCCGGGAAAGTCCCGGTAAGCATTTTCTCTTTCAAAAGCTCAGCTGCCTTGAAATATCCGTCCGGAGTCCTTTGCTCCATGCGCAGTTTCCACCAGCTGTTCTCCACGATATAGGTGTAGAAAACATCCGAACCCACATAAAAAGAATCGTGCGGCTCAAAAAGCTTTTCCGCGGCTAAAGACTTCTCCCAGGAAAGTATGCTCCTGGCCACCAGCATGCCCACGGACTTGCCGCCGATAAAGCCGGTGCCGATCATCCGGGATTTAATATTCAGCAGGTCTTCCAGGGTGAAATTCTTCCTGGCCAGCTCAAATGTCTTTTCCTCGCGGGCGATCATGATCCGGCATAGCTGTTCGACCATCTTTTCTTTTTCCGGCTGTTCGCCGGACCTGCCAGAGAGCTCTTCCGCCTTCAAAAAAAGCCGGTCCCAGTAATCCAGGTTGCGCTTGGCGCTCTTTAAGCCTTTTTTGAATATATCCGAAAACAGCTTGGCGGTATCCACGCTGTTGGCGATAGGCACGAAATTATCCTTGCTGCGGACATGCGGCAGGAACATGGTCGGCGAATAGCGGTTCCAGACCTTCAGCGGATGCAGATAGTAACTGCCCTGATAATGGTAAAGATCGATCAAAAGCTGGGTAGTCTCGCGGATACGGGCGATGGTCTTGAATGAATGCCGGTTGCGCAGTATGGAAAAATAAGCGATAGTGTTCAGTTCGTAAAGATAGGGGCAGGTTATCTTGAAGAAATTACCGATCATCAGGTCGTTGGACCAGGCTGAGAGCAGGTCCGAAAGGCAGTCAAAGAGGTAAAACACGCCCTCACCCTGTTCAGTGATGATATTGTTCAACTGGGTGGAGAAAGACTCGAAACCGGCGTAAGCGTCCAGTTTGAATACAGCCACGTCCGCTGCCGGCTCTAAAAGGGGTTTATGATTGGCAAAGCGGATATAGGCTATCTTTTTCTTATCTTCCCTGGCCTTGGCGATAAAGGGACGGACAAATTCCTCATAATCGGCTACAGCGTCGATCTGCCAGACCACATTATCGCCCAGCCGCAAACCGTTTATTACCTTGTCTAATCCTTTAAGCCCGGTGCTTTCCATATTGACCCGCTCTTTCTATACCACGGGCAGAAAACTCTCGCCCATCAAATACTCGTCCATTGCCCGGGCGCATCTGCGGCCCTCGGAGACCGCCCAGACCACCAGGGACTGGCCCCTGCGCATATCCCCGGCTGAGAAAACCTTATCCACCGAAGTTTTATGGTCCAAGCCGGCCTTGACATTGCCCCGCTGGTCAAATTCCACTTTCAACTGCTCTAAAAGGCCGTTATGTTCGGGATGCAGGAAACCCGCGGCAATGACCACCAGGTCAACCTGAATAGTGAATTCCGAACCCGGAACCTCTTTCATCTGCTGGCAGCCTTTAGCATCTTTCTCAAAAACAACCTTAACGCATTCCAAAGACTTGACGCAGCCGTTCTCCCCGGTAAATCTTTTGGTCAGAACAGACCAGTGCCTTTCTCCGCCTTCTTCATGGCTGGAGGTGGTCTTCAGGATCATCGGATAAACCGGCCAGGGCATATTCGCTGTGCGGCATTCCGGCGGCTGAGGCATAACCTCGATCTGGGTCACGCAGGAAGCGCCCTGCCTGTTGGCAGTGCCCACGCAATCCGATCCGGTATCCCCTCCGCCGATAACCACTACGCGCTTACCCTTGGCGTCGATCAATCCCTGCCCGGTAATTTTCTCGCCGGAAACCCTGCGGTTGGATTGCATCAGGTAATCCATGGCAAAATAAACCCCTTTTAAATCCCGGCCCTCGATCTTCAGGTCGCGGGGAACGCGGCTTCCTCCGCAAAGCGCCACTGCGTCGAATTTTTCCAGGAGCCTGGCGCAGGAATAATCCGTTCCCACATTAACCCCGGTTTTGAACTCAATCCCTTCTTCTTCCCATATCTTTATCCGGCGGTCAAGGATGTTCTTTTCCAGTTTAAAATCCGGGATGCCGTAACGCAGGATCCCGCCGATCCTGGCGTCGCGCTCAAATAAGGTAACGCTGTGCCCGGCGCGGTTCAACTGGTCGGCGCAGGCCATGCCTGACGGGCCGGAACCGATAACCGCGACTTTTTTGCCGGTGCGTTTTCCAGGAGGACAGGCCTTGATCAAGCCGTGTTTGAACCCATATTCCACAATACCCAGCTCGTTCTCCCTGACTGTCACCGGTTCGTTATTTATCCCCAGGACGCAGGAATACTCGCACAAGGCCGGGCAGACCCTGCCGGTGATCTCCGGCAGGTTATTAGACCCTGCGAGCAGGTCCAGGGCCTTTTTCCACTGGTTATGGAAAACAAGGTCGTTCCATTCCGGGATATAATTTCCCACCGGGCAGGCTGAATGGCAGAACGGCGTGCCGCAATCCATGCAGCGCGAGGCCTGCTCAACGGATTTTTTCTCCGGACGGAGGCTGGCCACGTGGCCGTAATCCTTTATCCTTTCGCAGACCGGACGGTACTGCGATGTCTCTCTTTTAACTTTCAGAAAACCTTTTGGGTCGCCCATATCATCGCTCCATGGTATTATTTATCAGTCGATCTCCTGCGGATCATTGGTTTTTATCGATTTACGCGCTTCCAGGATCCGCTTGTATTCAAAAGGCATGACCTTCAGGAAATCCCCGGACTCAGAGTTGAAATTATCCAGCAGCCTCCTGGCCAGCGGGCTCTGAGTGTATTTATAGTGGTTGTTCAAAAGTTCCTTTATGGTATGGATATCCTCCTGGTTGAGTTTTTCCAGGCCGGCCATATCGTAATTGCACCTGTCCTTGAACCTGCCTTCGCGGTCGTAAACATAAGCGATGCCTCCGGACATACCCGCGGCGAAGTTCCTGCCTGTCCGGCCCAGGACCAGCACCCTTCCGCCGGTCATATATTCGCAGCCGTGGTCGCCCAGGCCTTCCACCACAGCGGACAACCCTGAATTGCGGATGGCGAAGCGCTCTCCTGCCTTGCCGCGGATATACGCCTCTCCGGCAATGGCGCCGTAAAAAGCGGTATTGCCGATGATCATATTCTCCTGGGCGCTGAAGGTCACCTCATTGTCCGGATAGATGATAACTTTTCCGCCGGATATGCCTTTGCCGACGTAGTCATTGGCCATGCCCTGCAGTTTAAAGGTAACTCCGCTGGCCAAGAACGCCCCGAAACTCTGGCCGGCGCAGCCCTTGAACTTGCAGTTGATCGTATCCTCAGGCAGGCCCGCTTCGCCGAAATGCCTGCAGACCTCTCCGCTCAACATCGCTCCCACAGACCTGCGGGAATTCTTTATATCCAGCTCGATCTTCACCGGCTGTTTCTTTTTGAACGCGTCCCTGGACATCCTGATCAACTCCAGGTCCAGGACAGAGGATATCCCGTGGTCCTGCGATATCGTATTCAACCTTTGCGTTTCTTTGGGGACCTGCGGCCTGTAGAGCACCCGGGAAAGGTCCAGTTTAGCCGCCTTCCAGGGAAGGAGGGTTTTGTCTTCTTCCAAAAGATCGGTCCGGCCGATCATCTCATCGACCTTGCGCAGGCCTAATTCAGCCATGATCTGGCGCAATTCCTGGGCCACAAACCGGAAATAGTTCATGATGTATTCCGGCTTGCCGGTAAAATGTTTTTCCAGAAGCTCATCCTGGGTAGCCACGCCCAGAGAACAGTTATTCAGGTTGCAATGCCTTAACATCACGCAGCCCAGGGTCACCAGGACTGCCGAGGCAAAACCGTATTCCTCCGCGCCTAAAAGCGCGGCTATAGCCACATCCCGGCCGGTGCGCATCTGTCCGTCTGTCTGCAGCCTTACCCGGCTGCGCAGGTCGTTAAGGACCAGGGTCTGATGCGTTTCGGAAAGCCCCAATTCCCAGGGAAGCCCGGCGTGCTTGATCGAGCTCCAGGGAGAAGCGCCTGTTCCGCCGTCCCCTCCGGAGATCAAGATCATATCCGCGTGGCCTTTGGCTACGCCGGCGGCGATAGTCCCTACCCCGATCTCGGAAACCAGCTTCACGCTGATCCTGGCCCGAGGATTGACGTTCTTCAGGTCGAAGATCAACTGGGCCAGGTCTTCGATGGAATAAATATCGTGGTGCGGAGGCGGGGATATCAAAGTAACCCCGGGAGTAGTGTACCTGGTCCTGGCGATGATCTCGCTGACCTTATGCCCCGGAAGTTGGCCGCCTTCCCCGGGCTTGGCGCCCTGGGAGATCTTGATCTGCAACTCATCGGCGTTGATCAGATAATTCGTGGTAACCCCGAACCTGCCGGAAGCTACCTGTTTGACCGCGCTGCGGAAGCTGTCGCCGTCAGGCAAAGGAGTGAACCTGGCCGGGTCTTCCCCGCCTTCTCCGGTATTCGACCTTCCGCCCAGCCTGTTCATGGCCAAAGCTATTGTCCGGTGCGTCTGGCCGCTGATCGAGCCGAAGCTCATCGCGCCCACGGCAAACCTTCGGGCAATGCTTTCCACCGTCTCCACTTCTTTTATGTCGATACCTTTGCCTGTTTTCTTGAATTTGAACAGGCTGCGCAAAGTGGTCGGATTAGCCGACTGGTTATTGATCAAAGCCGCGAAAGAATTATATTTTTTCTGGTCATTAGCGCGCACCGCGTCCTGCAAAGCGGAGATGCTTTCCGGGTTCCAGAGATGGAACTCGCCGTCTTTTTTCCACTGGTATAATCCGCCGGTAGCCAGGTTGCGCTCGTCAGCTCCCCTATGGCTGAAAGCCTGTTTGTGCCGCAGCAATGTCTCTTTAGCGATAATATCCAGGTCAGCTCCGCCGATCCGGGATACCGTGCCCCGGAAACTGCGTTCGATCACGCTCTTATCCAATCCCAGGGCCTCGAATATCTGAGCCCCGCGGTAGCACTGCAAAGTGGAAATACCCATTTTGGAAAGTATCTTCAGGATACCTTTGTTGATCGCCTTTACATAGTTATGCAGGCAGTCATGGATATCGCCCTGGATGCCCTCTTCTTTGGCGATATTCTCCACCGCTTCATAGGCCAGGTAAGGATTGACGCAATCCGCGCCAAATCCGAAAAGCAGGGCGAAATGATGCACCTCTCTGGGCTCAGCGCTCTCGATAATGATCCCGATCTGGGTGCGCAAAGCTTTTTCCACCAGGAAATGATGCACCGTCGAACAGGCCAACAGCGCCGGCAAAGCCGCGTGTTTTTTATCCACCCCCCGGTCGCTTAATACAAGAAAGGTATAGCCCTGTTTTATCGCTGATCCGGCCTGGCGGCATATCTTATCCAGGCACTTTGAGAAATCCTTGGGATGATCAGCGTCAAAAAGAAGCGAAATAGTCTTGGTCTTGAAAGAATTAAGCTCTATGTTGCGGATCTTTTCCAGTTCTTCATTGGTCAGGATCGGCTGTTTTACGAAAAGTTTATGGCAATGCCTGGGGCTTTCTTCCAGGATATTCTTCTCCGGGCCAAGATAAGTATGCAATGACATGACCAGCTCCTCGCGGATCGGATCAATGGCCGGGTTAGTCACCTGGGCAAAGAGCTGTTTGAAATAGCTGTAAAGAAGCTGGGGTTTGTTGGACAATACCGCGTGCGGGGTATCATTGCCCATTGCGCCCACAGGCTCGGCAGCGCTTTCCATCATCGGTTTGATGATCGTCCTCATATCTTCCCGGGTATAGCCAAAGGCCTTTAACCTGCTGAACAGATCGATCCCTTCTTTACGCGTAGCTTTAGGTTCAGGCAGATCGTCCAGAGCGCGCATGTTATCCTGCACCCAGGCCTGATAAGGCTGTTTCGCGGAGATTATTTCCTTAAGTTCGCGGTCTTCGATGATCCGGCCCAGCTCGGTGTTCACAAAGAATATCTTGCCCGGCTCAAGCCTTCCCGAAGAAAGTATTTCTTCAGGTTTGATATCCAGGACGCCTACTTCCGAAGCCATGATCACCCGCTCGTCTTTGGTGATCAAATACCTGCAGGGCCGCAAACCGTTGCGGTCGAGGATCGCGCCTACGCGCGTGCCGTCGGTGAAAGTAATAGCCGCGGGCCCGTCCCAGGGCTCCATAAGGCAGCCGTGGTATTTATAGAAGCTCCTTAATTTATCGCCCATTGCCTTGGATTGCTCCCAGGCCGAAGGGATAAGCATCATCATTGCCTGGGCCAGAGGCCTGCCGCTTAAAACCAGCAGCTCAAAAATATTGTCCAGGTTTGAAGAATCGCTGCCTCCGGCTGCGATGACCGGTTTTATTTTTTTTATGTCCTTGCCGAATAACCGGGACTGCAGCTGGCCTTCGCGGGCCTTCATCCAGTTGAGATTTCCCCGCAGGGTGTTTATCTCGCCGTTATGCGCCAGGTAACGGAAAGGCTGAGCCAGGTCCCAGGTAGGGAAGGTGTTCGTCGAATAACGCGAATGCACCAGGCAGATCGCGCTCTTTAATATAGCGCTCTTAAGGTCCGGGAAATAATTTTCCAATTGCTCCGGCATAAGCAGGCCTTTATAAGAAAAAACCCGGCTGGAAAGGCTGCTGATATAAAAGAACGACCCTTGTTCCAGGCCGGCCTCGCGGATCCGGCTCTCCGCCTGTTTGCGGATCACGTAAAGCTTACGCTCAAAATAAAGGTTATCCCTGACTACTTTCTCGTCCCAGGACAAAGCGGGCTCTTCGCCTTTAGCGATGAATACCTGCTCGATGACCGGCTGGGTGAGTTTAGCTGTCTTGCCGATCTGGGCGTCATCCACCGGGACCTGCCGCCATCCCAGAAGATGCTGGCCTTCTTTTTCCACTATAGCGGCGATAGTCTCTTTGCATAAAGCCCGTTCCTTGCTGTTCTTCGGCAAGAAAACCAGGCCTGTGGCGTAAAGGCCCGGCTGCGGCAGATCGATCCTTAAGCTTACGCATTCCTCGGCCAGAAAATCATGAGGCATCTGGATAAGCACGCCTGCTCCATCGCCGGTCTGAGGGTCAGCCCCGGTAGCCCCGCGATGGGAAAGTCTTCGTAATACCTCCAGCCCCTGGCTGACGATATCATGGGATTTCTTGCCTTTTACGTGGCAGATAAACCCCACCCCGCAGGCATCGTGTTCGAACCTCGGGTCATAAAGCCCCTGTTCTTCAGGTAATCCGGCGTTATTCATTATGCGACCTTCCATTTATCGGCTAAAATTCCCAGTTTTTTTATCTTTACCCTGATGGTATTGCGGTTGATCCCCAGGATCCTGGCCGCTTTCATCTGATTGCCTTCAGTCCGCTCCAGAACAGATTCGATCAAAGGCTTTTCCACTACCTCCAGAATGGCTTTATACAACAGGCCTTTCTTTTCGTCGTACAACGACCTTTCCAGCTCGATGACCTTATCCTCGATGGAAACCATACCGCGGATATCGTCCTTTTCCATGACCTCCATCATCTCGCCTTGTTTGCGGATATAAATATTGGTATTGCCCAGTTTATTCAACATCTCGGCGATGATCTCCTTTATCTTTGTTTCTTTGTCGGTAATGAATAGCCTGATCATTTTTTTAACCGGTTTATGCTTAAGTTTTAAGCATATGATACTGAAAAATATCCTCATGGCCTAAAGGCCATGAGGATATCAAGGCATACTTATTTTATAAAAAGCATCTCCCTGTATTTCGGCAGGACCCAGTTCTCATCGGATACCACGCGTTCCAAAGCATCCACGTGCCTGCGGATATGCTCCATATACGGTTTGATCTTCTCGAAGAAAAATTCGGCTTTCTTCTCCGGGGCCAGGCTCTCGGATTTATGCAGCATCTCGATCATTTCCCCGGTATTGTGGCGGACATAATAGATCATCGCCACAACATCCGCCAAATGGGCTTTATGGTCGTCGAAAGCCTTGGTATCCAGCTTAAGCCCGGCCTGTTTCTTCAACGCCGCCAGCTTGGTAAGGTTATCCGCCAGCATCTCCTCGTATTCCAAAGCCGGAGGCACCACGCTGGAATTGACTATCTCGTTAAGGGCGTTGGCCTCGATCTCGATAAGTTTGCAATACATCTCTACCCAGATATGGTAGCGGGAAACCACTTCTTCCCTGGAAAGGACTTTGTATTTCTCGAAGAGCGCGATGTTCTCTTTCTTGATCAGCGCTTTCAGCGCCTCGGCGGTGGAGGCGATATTGGGAAGCTTCCTTTTCTTCGCCTCTTTGACCCATTCCTGAGAATAGTTATTGCCTTCGAAACGGATATCCCTGGTTTCTTTGGCGATCTCCGATACCACTGAAAGGACCGCGGCGTTGAAATCCTTGGACTTGGAAGCGGCCTTGATCTTTTCAGCCACGTAATCCAGGGATTCGGCGATAATGGTATTAACTATCATTATCGGGGTGGAAATGTTCTGCGAAGAGCCGACTGCCCTGAACTCGAACTTGTTGCCGGTAAAAGCGAACGGCGAAGTGCGGTTGCGGTCAGTGGTGTCTTTATTGAACTGCGGCAGTTTTCCCACTCCCAGGTTGATCACGTCGGCTTTGGAGGCTGAGGCCTTTACCCCTTTTTCCAGTTGATCGAGTATAGCGGTCAGTTGTTCGCCCAGAAAAACGCTGATGATCGCCGGAGGGGCTTCATTAGCTCCTAAACGGTGTTCGTTGCCGGAATGCGCCACGCTGGCCCGCAGAAGATCGGAATGGTTGTAAACAGCCCGCAGCACCGCCACCAGAACAGCCAGGAATTGCAGGTTGGCTTCCGGGGTCTCTCCGGGGTTCAAAAGGTTGTTGCCTTTATCATCAGCCAGCGCCCAATTCACATGCTTGCCGCTTCCGTTGATCCCGGCGAACGGTTTCTCATGCAATAGACAAACCATATCGTGGCGTATAGCCACTTTTTTCAAAAGTTCCATGACCAGCTGGTTATGGTCTGCCGCGAGATTGGACTCTTCGAATATCGGGGCGAACTCGTATTGATGCGGGGCGACTTCGTTATGCCGGGTCATCAAGGGAATGCCTAATTTATAAGCTTCCTGGGCGACCTCGAACATGAAATTAAGCACCCTTTCCTTGATCGAGCCGAAATACTGGTCTTCCATCTGCTGGCCTTTGGGGGAAGCCGCTCCGATCAGGGTCCTGCCGGTCATGATCAGGTCCGGGCGGAGGTTGTAATAATTCTTGTCTATCAGGAAATATTCCTGTTCCGGGCCGCAGGTGGAGAAGACTTTCTTGACGTCTTTATGGCCGAAGAGCTGCAGCAGGTTAAGCGCGGCGCGGCTCAAGGCCTCATCGGAACGCAGAAGCGGCAGTTTCTTATCCAGCGCCTCTCCGTGGTATGAAACAAATATCGTCGGTATGCACAGGGTCTTGCCTAATTTGCTTTCGGCTATGAACGCCGGGCTTGAAGGGTCCCAGGCGGTATAACCGCGGGCCTCGAAAGTGGAACGCACCCCTCCCGAAGGAAAGCTGGAGGCGTCGGGCTCGCCCTGGATCAATTTCGACCCGGAGAATTTCTCAATGACTTTTCCCGGGCCGGTAATGGATATAAAGCTGTCGTGTTTTTCCGCGGTAAGGCCGGTCATCGGCTGGAACCAGTGGGTATAGTAGCTGGCGCCCTTGGCGATCGCCCAGTTCATCATCGCTTGGGCGATCTCGTTGGCCTGTTCTTTGGTTATTACCTTGCCTTCGGAGATCCAGCGGTTGAACGCGCTGAAAGTCTCCTTGGAAAGGGCCTTTTCCATTACGCTGACGCTGAAGGTGTTCTCCCCGAAATACTCGGAGACTTTCCTGGGATTAGAAGGCGAATTATCGAATTTTACCGGTTTGATCCTTAGCAGCACTTCTTTGCGAATTTCCATTGAATCCTCCTGTTAAGTTACGCGCGGTTATCTTTTCCCGCAGATCATGGCCCAATAAAAAAAAGGTGCTCATAAAGGTCATGCGCTGACCAGAATGAACACCTCTGTTCAATTCTTTAGTGACTAATTTTGCACTACAATGTGCCTATAACTTGCTCTTCGGATCTTCTGCTAATACAAGTAAGGACTACGGGGCTTTGGTAACTGTTTTTTTACTTATTTTTCGTATTTACGGAACAGCTCGATTATCTGCTCAGAGCTGGAGGCAGACATGAACTCCTCCCTGAAAAGCCGGTCATTCAAAAGCTTGGAAAGAGTGGCCAAAAGTTTCAGGTAAACAGTCAGGTTGTCCGGATTTGTCCCCATAAGGAAGACCAGATTCACTTCCTGCCCGTCCAAAGACTGGAAATCGATCCCGTCACGGGAACGCCCGAAGGCCATGACCATGCCCTCTACGGATTTAGTGGGCGTATGCGGTATGGCGATGCGGTTGCCTATCCCGGTAGAGCCCAGCTTTTCCCGCTCCATGATATGCTTGATAAAATCCTCGTTGTCGTTGACCTTTCCGGAAGCGGCAAGGAGAGAGGCAAGTTCCCGGATAGCCCCTTCTTTGGTCGAAGACTTAAGGTCCATAATGCATGAATCGCTGCTTAAATACTCGGTAAGTTTCATTTCAGATCTCCTTATACAAACTCTCTACGGCTGCTGGGTTCTTCACGACCATAACCGGACAACCGGCCTTGCGCAAGATCCTCTCGCCTTCATCATAATACACCTCAGCCCTTGAAGCCGGTTCCTTTATATCGCCCATAACCAGGATATCAGCGTTCAACTCCTTGGCTTTATCAGCCACTTCATCGCTGACCATCCCTTTTAATAAAACACCTTCGCAGGCCACGGACTTGGAATCCGCCATCTTTTTGATCCTCTCTAGAAAAACATTGCCCTGCTGCTCCAGGTCGCGCTCGTACACCCTGGCCTCCACCTCCACAAATATCCTGCTTTTCAAAAGCTCATGCAGGACTTTCTCGTCCACCACGTAAACAGCGGTAAGTTTAGCGCTAAGCATCTTAGCCAGGCAGATCGCGTATTTCGCGGTAGCCAGCGAACCCGGGCCGCCGGCTATGGAAACAACAATATTGGTTATCGCCATATTATTGCCTCATCTTTTCTTTTTTAATGAGTTTAAGCATGGAAAACGCTTCCCGTGATTCTTCATCCAGACGGTCGGATATGGACTTAAGAGTCTGGCGGTAATAAGGCAGATATATCTTCTCCAGGGCATTGACCTTGCGGATGGTCTTCTGCGCCTCTTCCGCTAAACGCAGCAAAGTGATCTTTTTCTCCGCCAGCAACGCCAGCAATTTCAGGATCGATTTGAACCGCTGGATCACTTCGTCCACGTATATATTCACGTCATAAGAGCTGTAATACGGTGGATTCTCCCGCGTATAAAGCTCGATCACCGGCACGCTCACTCCCATGACCCTGCGCTGCGAAATATCCAGGGAGTTCTTTACGTCGATAGCCAGGCTCAACTCCTCCAGCCGCATCCTTCCTGTCCTGACCACCACTTTATCCAGAAGGTCATACGCTTCTTTTAACGCGCTGTCCACTTCCTTCTGATGCTGGTCGACGCTGTCGATGACCGCGGTAAGCTCGGCCATCAATATCCGTCTTTTCTCATCCAAGAGGTCAAAACCTTCCGCGGTGAGGGCCAGGGATTTCTTGGTCTTTAAAAGATTGGTTTTTGTAGCCGCCAGATCAACTTTCATGTTCTCTTTTTATAATGGTTCTTCACGTCCTCGGACTTGATGCGCACCAGCTCTTCCTCAGGCAAAAGAGAAAGCACGTCCCAGCCCAGGTCCAGCCCGTCTTCCAGGGTACGCCGCTCAAAATATCCCTGGGAGAGGAACCTTCTTTCGAATTCATCGCCGAACTTCAGGTATTGATGGTCCAGCGGGGTAAGCTCTTCTTCCCCGATGATCGAGGCCAGGGCGCGGATATCTTTGACGTGCGCGTAAAAGGCGAAAAGCTGGGAAGACAGCGAAGGATGGTCATCGCGGGTAAGCCCCTTGCCGATATTATCTTTCATCAAACGGGATAACGAAGGAAGCCCTGCAACCGGCGGATATATCCCCCGGCTGTGCAGCTCCCTTTCCAGAACGATCTGGCCTTCGGTAATATACCCGGTCAGGTCAGGGATCGGATGGGTTATATCGTCATTAGGCATAGTCAATATAGGAAGCTGGGTTATCGAGCCGCTGGAGCCCTTGATCATCCCGGCGCGCTCATAAAGGCTGGCCAGGTCGCTGTAAAGATAACCCGGGTATCCTTTTCTCGCCGGGATCTCGCCGCGGATCGTGGAAAGCTCCCTTAAAGCCTCGCAGTAATTGGACATGTCGGTCATGATCACCAGGACATGCTTATTTTTCTCGAAAGCCAGGAATTCAGCGCAGGTCAGGGCGAACTTAGGGGTCAAAAGACGGGCGATCGAAGGGCTGTCCGCAAGGCTCAAGAATATAGCCACCCGGTCCAACACGCCTGATTCCTCAAAACTCTTGATAAAGAAACGCGCGGTATCGTATTTTACGCCCATGGCCGCGAAAACCACGCAAAAATCCTCGCCCTTGGCCCTGGCCTGACGGGCGATCTGGGTGGCGATAAGGTCATGAGGCAGGCCGCTGCCGGAGAATATCGGCAGTTTCTGCCCGCGGACCAGCGTATTCATTACGTCTATGGAAGATATCCCGGTCTCGATGATATTATTAGGATATTCGCGGGCAGTGGGATTCATCGCCATGCCGTTGACATCCAGGGAATGTTCATAAAGAGGTTTGGGCATGCCGTCCAGGGGATTGCCCAGGCCGTCAAAGACCCGGCCCAGCAGTTCTTCGGAAACGCCGACCTTAAGCGGCTCTTCCTTGAACCTTACCCGGCAGTTGGACAAAGAGATCCCGCTGGTCCCACCGAGTAACTGGACCACGGCGTAGCCCTTGCCCACTTCCAGGGTCACCCCTACCCGGGGTTTTCCGTCCTTATCCACGACCTCGACCATTTCGTTATAACCGACGTTATGGATATTGCGGATGATAAAGATCGGGCCGACCACTTCATCCAGCCCTTTGTATTCCCTTAAGCTATGCTCATTCATTTTTACGCCTTTTTAGAAATCGAGCGCCCCGAGGGACTCGTCGATCTTAGCCTTTAACTGCGCGATCTTATCCAAATCGTTTTCCGGATATTTCTGCTTCATCCGCAAAAGCTCTTCATACACCGGGGCCTGTTTTAATTCCATGACGCTGATCCCTTTTTTCACCAGCTCTTCCGACTTGCGGTAGAAATGCAGTATCGCGCTTAACATCAAAAACTGTTTTTTGGCGGAAGAGAATGTATCGACCGCGTCGTAAGACACCTGCTGAAGGAAGGCGTTGCGGAAGATATAACAAACTTCCAGGATCAGCCTCTGGGCCGGCGGGAGGACATCCGGGCCGACCAGCTTGACCACCTGCTGCAAGCGCTGCTCTTTCTGAAGCAGCTCCATGATCGTGTACCTCAAAGAAAGCCAGTCTTTGTCTATGTTGGTATGCCACCAATCCTTGACGTCATCCAGATATTCGGAATAACTGTCGATCCAGCTGATCGACGGGTAATGCCGGGAGTTGGCCAGGTCGCGGTCCAGCGCCCAGAAACAGCGGATGAACCTTTTGGTATGCGAAGTTACCGGCTCGGAAAAATCCCCGCCCGGAGGCGAAACCGCGGCGATAATGGTGATCGAGCCTTCTTTATCTTCTGTTGTCTTTATTTTTCCGGCGCGCTCGTAGAATTCCGCCAGCCTTGAAGGCAGGTACGCCGGGAACCCTTCTTCCAAAGGCATTTCTTCCAACCTGCCGGAAAGCTCTCTTAACGCCTCGGCCCAGCGGGAGGTAGAGTCGGCCATCAAGGCCACGTTATAGCCCATATCGCGGTAATATTCCGCCATAGTTATCCCGGTATATATCGAGGCCTCGCGGGCAGCCACAGGCATGTTCGAGGTATTGGCGATAAATATCGTGCGTTCCAGAAGCGGCCTTTGGGTGCGCGGGTCGATCAGTTTGGGGAAATGCAAAAGCACGTCGGTCATTTCATTGCCTCTTTCCCCGCAGCCGACATAAATGACTATATTGGCGTCGCTCCATTTGGCCAGCTGATGCTGGATCACGGTCTTGCCTGTGCCGAAGCCGCCGGGCACAGCCACGCATCCGCCCTTGCCGATGGGGAACAGCGTGTCAATGACCCTTTGCCCGGTGACCAGCGGCTCGTTAATAGGAAGCCGCTCTTTGTACGGGCGGGGTTTCCTTACCGGCCAGCGCTGAAGCATGGAAATATCTTTTTCTACTCCCCCGTCGACAATAACAGCGATCTTATCTTCCAGGCAATATTCGCCTTCAGGGGCGACCCATTTTATCGCGCCCGAAAGGTCCGGCGGGACCATTATTTTATGTTTGATCAGCTGCGTTTCCTGCACCAGACCCAGAAGCTGCCCGCCTTTAAGGCTGTCTCCGGCCTTTGCTGAAGGGAGAAAATGCCATTTTTTCTGTTTATCCAGCGGAGTCACGTGCACGCCGCGGCTTATATAAACCCCCTGCTTTTCTTTGATCAACTCCAGGGGCCTTTGGATCCCGTCATAGATCGTGCCGATCAAACCCGGCCCGAGCTCCACATAAAGCGGATAACCTTCGGTGTAAACCAGGTCCCCGGCTTTTATGGAAGTCGTATCTTCATAGACCTGGACATACGCGCGGTCTCCTTTAAGCCTGACCACCTCTCCGATCAAATGCTGCTCGCCGACCGCGACCATGTCCAGCATCCTCAAAAAAGACACCTCTTCGATCTCGACGACCGGCCCGACTACCCGGAAAACTTTTCCCGCGACCTTAGACAAGGGACACCTCTTTTAATAATTCCATGTAAAATTGATCATACGATCTCGACAGCCTTGCAGAGAACCGGTTGTCGAACATCATCCTGCCGTCCTGGGAATTAACGATCACCCCGGGATCGGCAAAATCGCCTTTACAGGGTTTGACGCTCACGCTCTGCTTTAACGTATCCTTGCATATATCCTCTATCTTTTTGATGAAACCGTCGTTGACGATATGCTCGTCGCGAAAGGAATAAAAGAGGTCCACTTTATCGCTTTCGATCACCTTTATGCCTTCAATGATCCAATCCTGCAGGCGGTCGGCGTACCCCGGCTGGTCCCGTAACTTGTCCGCCATGCGCTGCACGGATTCAAAAACAGACTGGACGAACCTGCTCTTGCCTTCCAAAAGCAAACGCTTCTTCTCCAGGTTCAGGGTGGAATTGATCCTTTCCCTGGACTTTTCGATCTCCTTATCCGTTTCCCTCAGGATATCGCCCGCCTTTTTCTGCGCCAGGGTTTGCGCCTCTTTGATTATACCGGCCTTTTCCCGGGCAGCCCTGTCCAGCAGGATCTTGACCTCGTTCTCCGCGTCCTGCCTGATCTTAGCGCAGATCACATCCGCGTTATCTCCGTTGAGCTGAAGTTGATTCAGGATCTTTTTATCCATAGTTATACGCCGATCCCCACCAGTTCTTTTAATAATTCCCCGGCGCTTTTATGGGGTTTGATCTCGCCGCGGGATGGGATCTCCAACACCAGAGGTATCGGATCATTGGTAATATGCTGGGATATCTCTTCCTTTACAAAAGCCGCCGCCTTTTCGGTGATCAGGATGATCCCGACATCCCTGGTCGCCCGGGCGACGCTGAGCGCCTCCAGTGTATCCAGCCTGGTGCTTACCTGCCTGGTCTGCACGCCGGCCAGCTTAAAACCCAGCGAACTTTCCTTATCCGCTATGCAGAAAAAAGTCATTACACCTTTCCTAATATCATAATAGCGATGATCAAACCGTAAATGGCGATACCTTCAGCCAGGCCCACATAGATAAGGGCTTTGCCCGCGATTTCCGGTTTTTCGCTCATCGCGCCCACAGCCGCGGCGCCCACGTAAGCCACAGCCAATCCCGCGCCGATAGAACCTAAACCGGCGGCGATAGCTGCGGATAAGAACGCCCATCTGGCCACTGACGGATCGCCTGTAATACCGGCCTCAGCCGCGAACACGCAATCAGCCACGAAAAAAGAAACAACCAATAACAGCAGTACCGACAGAAGAACCTTAACTTTTCCCGATTTCATACAGCCTCCTTAATGAGCAGACGACTTACGGCGTGCGATTTACGACGTAAGTCGTAGGCCGCCGGCCGTCTGCGAATTATAAGCACCAAAATCCCATTTAGCGCACCTTGCCATATAGGATTGGCAAGTACGCACTTACTGTGCGAAATCCCGCGTAAGCGGGGATCCCGACGCTTTCCGTCTCTTAAGCCGCCTCATCCGTCAACGGTTTATAAACGTATTTGCCGCTTAAAAAGAACCTTGAAAAGAACTCGTAATAATTCAACCTTAAGGACTGGATGCTTACCACCAGCCCTTCCAGGCAGATAACCAGGATATTGCCTAAGATTATCACTACCCAGGCGCTAAGTTCGCCTCCGGTACTCCGGACGATCTTGGAGAGCTGGAATATCGCCACAAAAAGCCCGGCGTGGGCCAGGGCGAACGCGCCCACACGGATGAAGGAAACCGTATTGGCCAAAAATCCCATGATTATTTCCAGGATATTGACCATGCTTTCCATAAAAGACTCGAAGATGCTTTCCTTTTTTTTCTTCAGGAAAAGCTCGGCCAAAGGATATATAAATAATACCGCCAGCCCGCCGAAGATCAAGTAAGAATAAATCGCCGGTATCTTGGCTCCGGCAAGGAACATCTTGCTGAACAACGCTATCGCCGACCAGTATACGATGCCGCCGATAAGCCCGGCCTTGTCAAAAAGCGCTTTTAAATAATCCTTGTCCCGCAAGGCATTGACCACGTTAAGAATTACCCCCAGGCTGATAATCACTACCCCCAGGGTAATGCTTAACCGGAAGACCTCAGCCAGGTTTTCCATCGGCTTCATCCACACGGAAGGGAACTCAAAACCGAAAGCGCTTCCGTAAAGGAACCCGAATAACGCCGAGCTTATCCCGCAGTAGCGCAGCAGCGCCCCGGCCTGGCGGATCTTATCTTTTTTGCTGCGGATCAGGAAAAAGCTCCCCAGGACCAGCAGCAGCCCGTGCCCCAGGTCGCCGAACATCCCGCCGAACATAAGCAAAAAACTTATCGCCACGAATATCGTGGGGTCGATGGTCCCGTAACGCGGCAAGCCGTAAGCCTCGATCAGCAATTCGAACGGCTTGACCAGCGGATTATGCTCCAGCCGGACAGGGATATCTTCTTTATTCACCTCTGTCTGCTCGGCTTTCCTGGTTTCCACGTAAGAGACATCCGCTATGCTCTTTATCTCGCTTATGACCTTCTCCTTATCATGGCTGGGTATCCAGCCGGAGAACAAAATGGTTTTATCCGTGGAACAGGAATATTTCCTGGCCTCCAGGATGGAATTCTTCAGCGTAACGAACGAATTCACCCGCAGCAGCTCCTGCTGGTATGTCCGGGCCAGGTTTGCTATCTTCTCTTTGGCCTCTTTTATGCCGCCGCGGTATTCCTCGGCCTTGCGGGCCAGGTCATCCTGCGCCTGACGGGAAAGATACGGCGATTCCTTGGTGTATTCTATCTCCTGCCAGGACACGTCATTTAATACCTTTTCCAGAAGGACCCTGTCCCGCCTCAAGGCAATGACCAGGGCCAGGACATTGACGCCTTCTTTCTGGAAAGGATAGACCACATGCGGTATATCTTTTAAGCTGCGCTCCAGGACTACAAGATTCTTCTCCTGGATCCTGCCGGTGGAAACCTCCAGGAACGTGTAGGAGGACTTGCTTTTTACCGGAAAGTTCAGGTAATCTTTCAACTGGCCGAGTATGGACTGGTTGGTCTCCAGGGCCTGCTCAGCCTCTTCTTTCTTTTCCAGTATCGGCGATACATCATTATCTATCTTGTCAAGGAGCTGGCCGCATCCGGCATAGGAGAGATCCGTAAAATCCCCGGCAGCGGTAAATCCCGGTTCCAGGAGCAGTTTCCTGGACAGGGCTGTGACCCTGGCCCTCAGCTTTTCCACCTCATGGCTTTCTTTCTCGACCTGAAAAGAAGAAAGCCCGTTGATCCTGCTTTCAATATTCCTTATATCTACCGGATGGAAGATACCCATTTTGATAAGGCGGTCAGCCACGCCTTCAGCCTTATCTTTCAAGACAATGAAGCTCAATAACTCCATTGAAGAGCTGGTTATCATATGTTCAGCACTCCGGCGATCTCCTGTTTATTCCAGCCATAGGACTTGGCGTTGAGCAAAGAAATGATATTCCGGGTCTCCCGGTGTTTCAGTATCAAATAACCCAGTATCGTGCCGATGGTGAAAGGGAACCCGGACAAGGCTTTCCTGACCTCGCGCAAAAGGATCTCGTAAAGGAAATTCTCGATGAAAACGGTGTTCGACTCGACCATGCCCTTGATCCCGGCATAAGGCCCCAGGGCGATGCTTTCCACCACCTTGGTCAGGCCGTCTGTGGTATAGAACTTCCTTACCGTGTCCTTGTTCACCCAGGCGCCTCCGGGGACGATCCAGTCAAGCATCTGGCCGATGGAAAGCGAATAATATTTCCGGAAACGGATCAGGCTGTTGATGTTCTCTATATCGACCGCCACGCCCAGGACCTTATGGGCCACGTTCTTGTCCACGGTCGAAAATCCTTCAATACAGTCAAAGAGCCTTTGGTAATAATCCACATCCAGCCCTGCCTCAAGGTAGAACACCGACTTCTTTTCCTTGTAGGCGTCCTTGGCTTTCAACAAAGCCGCCTTGTAAGGCGTATGGTCAAGCAAAAGGATCAATTCCTCGATAGTCTCGGAGGCGGCGATCTTCGCAAAATCTATGTCAAAGCTGATCTTCGGCGCTATAAGGTAATCCTTGATATCCAGGGGCAGCTTATTGTGCCATATCCTTAAAGCGACCTTGATCTCTTCAAGCTCATAACGCTGGCGCATCAAAGAAACGAATTCTTTTTCCCGGCCGGAAGACAGGGACGACTGGACCTTGGCGTAAAGCGCCAGGTCATATCTCAGGAACTCGCGCTCCAGTTTCTCAGGGTCGACGCTATCCGCCTGCAGGCCGCCTATAACGCCCTTGTAAGCGGTCTTTTTCAGGCCTTCAATGACCTCGTAAATATCCTTCGCCTCAGCCAAAGCCGCGAATGTTTCCGGCTGGATCAGATAAGAAAGCATTGCCCTGACCTTGGCGTTTACAAAAGAATATTTGGCGAGTTGGCGCATAAATTATCCGACTTTCCGACCGGATACGGTCAGGGGAACAAAGGTTATTTGCTGCCTTCGACGATCCGGGCAAAGAATCTTCCGGCTATAGCGGGAATATCTTTGCTCCTGGCTTCTATCTTTCCGGAGATCTGTTCGCGGGTCTGGCCGAGGGCCTTTTCTTTTTCAGCCGTAAAGGCCTTATAAGCCTGGTCCTTTTTAGCCTGGCTGGAAAGGTCAGCCTGGGCTATGGCGTCCTTAAGTATCTTGCGGGATTCTTCCGCGGCCTGCGCGACCATCGATTTGCCCTCGCTATCCGCCTTCTCTATCTTCTTGCGGGCAAGCTCTTCTTCCTGCAGTATCCTGTCCACGATCTCTTTCATGGCCTTTTTCTCCGGATTATCCTGGTAATTATTCCTATAATATTGGATTATTATATCCCCGGGACTAACCGGTGTCTAGAGAAATAATGCGGGAAAGGGGACGTTTCTATTTATTTAAACCCATTGCCGGTTGAAAAATAGAAACGTCCCCATTATTTAACCGATAGCTACCGAACCCCGTTCCTCCGTGCGCACCCGGACGCATTCTTTAAGATCAAGGACAAAGATCTTGCCATCGCCGGTTTCCCCGGTCTTAGCCCCCTTAACTATGGCCTTTATGGTCGGTTCAACGTAATTATCGTTAACCGCTATCTCCAACCGGACTTTCCTTAAAAGATTACCGGTCTCCTTGGCCCCGCGGTAGATCTCGGCAATGCCTTTTTGCCGGCCGTGGCCCAGCACCTCGCTGACTGTGATCAGGTTCACCTCGGCCTTGTAAAGCTCTTCCTTTACTTCCTCCAGCTTATCCGGCTGGATTATCGCTATGATCAGTTTCATTTTAGCCTCTCCTTTATTTAAGCGGGCCGCAGTTGACGCTGGCCGCCAACTGCCCGCCGCTTAACCTGATTATTCCAATACCGTATACGCCTTCTCGTGATGCTGGGTCAGGTCAAGACCTATGCCTTCTGCCTTTTCAGTGACTCTTACACCCATGACCGCGTTAACTACCTTATAGATCACGAACATAGCGGCGCCAGAATATACAAGCGTTATTGCTACTGCGTAGAACTGCACAAGCAATTGATGCGGGTTGCCGAAGAACAGGCCATCCGCGCCAGCGGGATTAACCGCCTTTGAGGCGAATAAACCGGTTGCCAAAGCTCCCCAGATACCGCCGACGCAATGCACGCCGAAAGCGTCCAGGGCGTCATCATAACCTAATTTCGGTTTAATAACGGTTACCGCGATAAAGCAGAATACGCTCACCAAAAGGCCGATTATTATTGCCGGCACCACACTGACAAAACCGGCAGCAGGAGTGATCGCAACTAACCCGGCGACCGCGCCTGAGCAAACACCGAATATAGTGGGTTTGCCGTTGCGTATCCACTCTATAACAGCCCAGCTAAGGCCTGCCGCGGCTGCAGCGGTGTTAGTCACCACGAACGCGTTTACGGCTAGACCATTAGCGGCCAAAGCGCTTCCCGCGTTAAAACCGAACCAGCCGAACCATAACAACGCGGTCCCTAACGCCACAAAAGGCATATTATGCGGAGCCGGGATATTCTTATCGAGGTTCTTCCTTTTCCCTACAAGCAGCGCCAGGACTAAAGCGGCTATACCGGCGTTGATATGCACAACAGTACCTCCGGCAAAATCCAGCGCGCCCAGGTTCCTTAACCATCCGCCGATCCCCCACACCCAGTGGCAAACCGGATTGTAAACGAATAAAGACCAGATCAGAATAATAGCTAAGAAAGAAGAGAATTTCATCCTTTCGGCGAACGCGCCGATGATCAATGCCGGAGTAATGATCGCGAACATCGCCTGGAAGATCATAAATGCCTGATGCGGAATATTCCCGGCATAATCCGCGTAAGGCTCTAACCCCACCCCGTTCAAGCCCAGCCAGGCAAACCCTCCCCAGAAACCCTTGCCCGGGGCAAATGAAAGGCTGTAGCCGCAGATAACCCATTCCACGCTGATCAAACAAAGGATGAAAAAACATTGCATCAGCACGCTCAGAATATTCTTCTTCCTGACCATGCCCCCGTAAAAAAACGCCAACCCCGGCGTCATCAGCATCACCAGCGCCGATGAGATCAACACCCATGCTGTATCACCCGCGTTCATCTTTATACCTCCTTGTTTTTTATAAAGCTTTCTTGCCTTTTTCCCCTGTCCTGATCCTGATTATTTCCTCGATGTTCGAAACAAAGATCTTACCGTCGCCGATCTGTCCTGTCCTCGCCGCGGCCAGGATCGCCGCGATTATTGGCTTAACATCCCGGTCATCGGCAATGATCTCGATCTTGGTTTTGGGCAGGATACCGACCCTGAACTCCTCGCCCCGCAGTTTCTGGACCGTGCCTCTTTGCTTGCCGTGGCCGTCCACCTGGGTTATGGTCACCCCGCTGCAGCGCACCTCTTCCAGGGCCTTGCGCACAGCCCCCACCTTTTCCGAACGGATTATCGCCTCTATTCTTTTCATTCCGCCCTCCTTTTACAACTGCTTACCCAATTGATCATAAGGTGCCTAAAAAAAACCGTTCTTTTCATGAGAAACCGCCTGCGCGGGCGTTAACTAAATACCCAGCCTCTCTCTAACGATCTGGGCATAGAGTTTATTTATCCGTCCGGTCCTGAACCACCGTTCCATGGTTGTCACCTGAATATCGATCTTACGGGAGAGGTCGTTTAACGTGTACTCGTTCTCCTGTTTGAAGATCCTGAGTTTCTCGATCAGTTCCTTATCCAGCATTTATATAGCGCCTTCGCCTTTTTCGCCGGTGCGGATGCGCACCGAGTTCTCGGCGGAATAAACGAATATTTTACCATCACCGACTTCACCGGTCCTTGCATTATCGGTTATGGTCTTAATGACCTTATCCACATCGGCATCTTTTACCACAACCTCGATCTTTATCTTTGGCAGAAAGTTAACTTTATACTCCCTGCCCCTAAATTGCTCCACCAGCCCTTTCTGCCGGCCGTGCCCCTCAATACGGGTGATCATCATTCCGGGACACCCCGTCCTTTCCAGGGCTTCGACCACCTCATCCAATTTTTCCACGCGAACCACAGCCTCAATCTTCTTCATTTTTCCTCCAGGAGCATCCCGCGGATATCCTTCCCGTGGGATGCTCTGTTTAAATATCGCCTAATTGTTATAGTTATAGAAGTTGGGGTAAGCAGGAGTCCCGTGTTCCTGTATATCCAGCCCCTTTATCTCCTCTTCCGGGGAAACCCGGATCCCGAAATACTTGTCCATCAATTTAAATACCAGAAAACCCAACCCGAATGCCCAGGTAGCGCATACCGCCGCTCCGATCACCTGCGCCAACAATTGGCCGGATCCTCCGCCATAAAATAAACCCCTCACTAACGGGCCTTCTGTGGTGCACAAACCATACGTGCCGTCGGCAAAAAGCCCTACGCTGATAAGGCCCCATATACCGTTCATCCCGTGAACGCTGACAGCGCCCACCGGATCGTCAACGCCCCGTGCTTCCCAAAAATAAACACTCGCAACAACCAGCGCTCCAGCGACAGCGCCGATCACCACCGCTGCCCAGGCTTCAACCCAGGCGCAAGGCGCGGTTATAGCGACCAACCCGGCCAAGCAGCCGTTCAACATCATTCCGACATCCCATTTCTTTGTTTTGGCAAAAACCAGAAGAATAGCCACTGCCGCACCTGCTGCGGCTGCGAGATTGGTATTCACAGCGATAACCGCTATCCGCAACTGATGCGCCGAGAAAGTAGAGCCGGGATTAAAACCAAACCAGCCAAACCACAGGATGAAGGTACCTAACGCAGCCAGAGTAATACTGTGTCCGGGGATAGCCCGGGGCTTTCCATCCTTGCCGAATTTTCCGAACCGTGGCCCTAAAACTAGAGCGCCGGCCAGGCCAACAAAACCGCCAATCGTATGCACCACACCCGAACCCGCGAAATCAACATGTCCCGCGCCAAAAGGAAGTTTCGCCAGCCATCCTCCGCCCCAGACCCAATGACCATATATAGGATAAATCAAGGCGGTTACAGCAAGGCTGTAAAGAAAATACGCTTTGAATTTAAGCCGTTCGGCAACCGCTCCGGAAACGATGGTCGCTGCTGTCCCGGCAAAAACCAACTGCCAGAAGAATAACAAGTACCTTCCGACGTCATAATTAGAGCCGTGAAGGAACCAGCCTGTTGTTCCGATTAACCCATGGTAATCGTTACCCATCATAAGGGCGAAACCAAATGCCATAAAAACCAGGGAAGCGACAACAAAATCAATAGTATTCTTGGCCATTAGGTTGGTCGCGTTCTTGGCCCGGCAGAAACCGGTTTCCACCATGGCAAAACCAGCCTGCATGAAAAAAACCAGGAAACCGCAAACCAGGATCCAGACATAATCCACCGGAGCCATCGGATTACCGGCAAGCGTTTCAGCTCCCGAAGGATCCTGGGCAAAGGCCAAAGTAGCCACCCCTACCACCGCTGTTATCATTAATAATATTCGTTTTAACATCGTAACCTACCTCCTTATTTAGAACGCGTATACCGCAGTAGCGCCGGTGTAAAACCTGTTCTTCTGGTTGCCGTATTCCTCCGCTTTCAGATCATCAAGGACTATAGAATAATTGACATTAGGCATGATCGTAAGATTCTTGGTCAACTGGGTTTTAAAACCAACGGTCATACCTATATCCCCGCCTTTACCGGTCATAAAAAGCTTGTTGTTATAGCCGTAATGCCCGGATAACTCCAGGCTTGAGGGAACGCCTTTTAACTCAACCGGTATGCTTTTGGCCAGATTCAATACCGTATAAGTGCCGAACCCGCCGCCATCTTCTTCGTTGCCGTAGTCGCGATAGAAAAACAATGACGGGCTGAGGAATACCTTAGGCAGGCTGACCCCGGTGTACCACTCCCTGCTGAAGGTATCGGTATCCACGAAATCATAATAGGTATGCCCCAAAGAAAGACTGACATTACCTAAAAGACTGACGTCGCTCAAAGTGTAAGTATAATCCAGGATATAATCGTTCTCCTCGGATTTCAGGTTATCCTGATTCTGAGTATCATGGCTCGACCAGACCTTTCCGGTCAGTTTACCGTATTTGGTATCAGGGGTAGAGATATAATAACTGGGCTGAATCACATTGTCCCGGTCCAGGACAAACCCTCTCCAGACATATTGCGTATAATAAGAAAGATCGCCTCCTGCGCTGAATCCCGAATCAGTGAACCATCCTTCGCCGGCGAACGCGGCGGTGCTGCCGAACAAACCCAAAATAAGAGCTGTAAGCACTGCGACTGTCTTTTTCATATCTCCCCTTTCCTGTAAATAAACAAGGCGCCTTAAGGCCCAACCCTGGGCCTAAGACGCCTATGTCTAAGGTTTTAAAACAAAAAAAGACGTTCCCTTTCAGAAAGCGTCTTTGGTTTGATCACACAGCTATGTGTTTTATGCTTGACTCATTTATACAAGTAACAAACAGTTGCTTCTGGTAACTAAAATTTATCCGTATGTTTCAGGCATTTCTCGCGGATACCCCTGGTCAATTTAATGACCATAACGTGCGATATGCCCAGATTCTCGCCGATCTCCCTTACCGTCAACCCCTCGGCAAGAAAAGGCAGGAGCTTCTTCTCCCGTTCAGTCAAACCGTTATTCCTTATAGTATCAGCCAGCAGCTTGTTGTTCAGCTCGTCGCGGAAGCGCTCGGAAGCTTCGTCTTTCAGGCATAACCCCGGCTGCAGCTCTTCTCCTTCTTCGCCGCCGAGAACAAGATCCAGGCTTAAAGGATCGATCTTATCGCCGGCTTTGCGGATATGGTTCCTGAGATAAAAGTAACAACCCTGCAATATATAGCTGTCGGTCTTATCCGCGAGTTTGCCGGAGTTAAATTCAAACCAGAGATGCAGCACTGCCTCCTGAAAAAGATCATCATGATCCTCGCAGGAAAGATAGCTGTTCAGTTTATAGGTTATACCCTTTAATTTCGGGGTAAGCCTCTTTAAGAGTTTATCGTAAGCGTCCATTTTATTCCCGGTATTTGTTGGTGATCGGCATTCTCCGGTCCTTACCGAAAGCCCTGGGCGTTATCTTCACCCCAGGAGGCGACTGCCGTCTTTTATATTCGCTTTTATCCACCAGGCCCAGCACCTTTTTCACGGTTGCCTGGTCGTAGCCCTCTGAAACGATCTCCTTAAGATCCCGGTCTTCTTCCACATAAGCCTTCAGTATAGGGTCGAGTTTCTCATATTCCGGCAAAGAATCGGAATCCTTCTGGTCAATGCGCAGCTCAGCTGTAGGCGCTTTGCTTATAACCCTCTCCGGGATCACCGCTTCCAGGGAATTCCGGTATTTGGCCAATTCATATACCATGGTCTTAGGCACATCCTTGATCAACGCCAACCCGCCGGCCATATCACCGTAAAGAGTGGCGTATCCGGTGCTCATCTCGGATTTATTGCCCGTGGTCAGGACCAGCCAGCCGAATTTATTGGAAAAGGCCATCAGGATATTCCCCCTTATCCTGGCCTGGAGGTTCTCCTCGGCAATATCCTTAGGCATGCCGGTAAAATACGGTTCAAAAAGCAATAAATACATCTTATATATCTGTTCTATAGAAATGCTCTTGAACTCGATCCGCAAGTTCTGGGCGAGCTTACGGCTATCCTCGTCGGAATCCCGGGAAGAATAGCGCGAAGGCATGAATATGCCGATAACCTTGTTATGCCCAAGCGCATCCGCGGCCAGAGCCGCTACCAGGCTGGAATCAATTCCGCCGCTTAATCCGATGACCACCTCTTTGAACCCGTTCTTGCGCACGTAATCCTTTAAACCTAAAACAAGCGCCTGATAAACCTCGGCCGCCTGAGATAATTCCTTGGTTTCCCTCTTAAATAATTCAGTCTTCTCTACGGCTGCAGTCCGGACCGGGAGTTTAATTGTTTTCGCGTCAAGTTTGCTTTCTTCAGGAACCTTGAGATCGGTGATCAACAGGTCTTCGCTGAACGCCTCCGCCTTGTTTATCAGTTTGCCCTGTTTATCCAGCGCCATGCTCTGCCCGTCAAAAACCAGTTCATCCTGTCCGCCGACCATGTTCGCGTAAACAATGGCTGTTTTATTCGCCTTGGCCTGCCTGGACAAAATATCCTGACGGATACGGCTTTTGCCGATATGATAAGGCGAGGCGTTTATATTCAGGATAAGCCTGGCTTTTCCGGCTGCCTGCGCTTTTGCCGGGCCGTCAATATCCCAGATATCCTCGCAGATATTAACCCCGAAGACTATACTGCCCAGGCTGAATACCGCGGGTTTTTTACCGGGGGTGAAGTAACGTTTTTCATCGAATACCCCGTAATTAGGCAAAAGCATCTTATGATATACGCCCTGGACCTTGCCTTCATAGATCACTGCCGCGGCGTTATAGATATCCTTGCCTTTGCAGTCCACAAATCCCACTACCGCGACCGCCCCAAAAAGCGATTTGGCGAGCGAATCCAGGCGATCCAGGTTGTCCCGGATGAACTTCGGCTTAAGCAGAAGGTCTTCCGGAGGATAACCGGTAAGCGCCAGTTCCGGGAATAACACGATATCCGCCTGGGAAAGCGCGGCGCCGCGGAACGCCTCTTTGATCTTAGCGGCGTTTCCTTCCAGGTCTCCGACTGTGCAATTTATCTGCCCTACAGCCACGCGTATTATGCGTTCTTTCATCTTAAAACCCCTTTTTGGGCGGTTTCTAAAAAAAAATCCCGAACCGCATCGTCAAACGACACAGCTCAGGACATCATTATCCTTGGTATTCCGTCTATGGAATCTTTCGCCTTACTGCAAAAAAAATGCCTTCGTGTGATCGCTCACAGAAGACATCATTGTCTTTCTACTTCGTTGTAATTACATTAAAAGTATATCACGAGGTTCTATTTTGTCAAGCCCAAATTTTAACCTGATTCCAGCAATACCAGGAGCTC
>Ga0074199_1000193_pt1 | contig 121196 bp, 111 predicted proteins | sample EPASupsiteSAE347_FD_64528 | JGI IMG/M metagenome (GOLD analysis project Ga0074199, IMG submission 64528) | Bioremediated contaminated groundwater from EPA Superfund site, New Mexico - Sample SAE3-47 | ecosystem: Environmental > Aquatic > Deep subsurface > Groundwater > Contaminated ...
AGCGGGACAAAAAGGCGCTTGCCCCGCGTTCGGGGGGTTTGGCGAAAAAAGGGGGCAAACCCGCCGGCGCCCCGCCCGCCTGCAACGCTTTGCCTGCCCGAAATGCTGCGCATAACGCTGCAGGCGGGCGTAGCAATGCGGGCAGGAATGCGCCCTTCATCGCGCTCAACGATCCGGTCCATCAGTATCTTCTGCTTTCCGGCCGCACCCTGTTCAAGGGCATGAATTTTGAGGACGTGCGCCGGATGCAGGTTGACATTGAAACCCACACCGCGCCGGGATTTGAATTCAGCAATCCCTTCCGGCCGGATGACCGCATCATTATCATTGCCCTCAGCGACAGCACCGGCTGGCGGGAAATCCTGGTGGACCGCGCCGGCAGTGAAAAAAAAATTCTGGAGCGCTTCGTGGAGCTGGTGAACGCGCGTGATCCGGACGTGATTGAAGGCCATAATATTTTCAAATTTGACCTGCCTTATATTTCCGCCCGCGCCGCGCGCCATGGTGTTGAACTTAACCTCGGACGCGATGGAAGCAAAATAAAATCCCATCCGAGCCGGTTTGTGCTGGGCGAACGCATGTTGGCCTACACCAAATTTGACATATTCGGCCGGCATATTGTGGACACCTATTTCCTGCTGCAGGCCTATGACCTGGCGCACCGCTCCCTGGAAAGTTTAAGCCTGAAGGAGGCGGCCGTCCATTTTGACCTCGCCGCCCAAGACCGGGTTTATATTGAGGGCTCTAAAATTTCCGATGAATTTGAGCGCGATCCGGACCGCGTGGCCCGTTACGCGCAGGATGATATCCGGGAAACCGCCGCCTTGAGCAACCTGCTCGCGCGCACTTATTTTATCCAGGCCCAGGTTTTGCCCTATGGTTTTCAAAATGTCTGCCTGCGCGGCAACGCCACAAAGATAGATGCGCTGATGCTGCGCGAATATCTGCGGCAGAAGACCGCCCTGCCCTGTCCCGAGGAAGCGCGCAAATTTGAGGGCGGTTACACGGATATTTTCAAGGAGGGCGTCATCCATAATGTCCGGCATTGCGACGTGAGCTCGCTTTACCCCTCGCTCATGCTCGCCAAAAAAATCACGCCGGCCCGCGACGAACTGGGCGTCTTTCTGCAAATGCTCGCCTACTTCCGCGATTACCGCCTTGACGCCAAGCAAAAAATGCGCGCGAGCGCTTCCCCGGCCGAAAAGCACCATTTTGACTCCCTGCAAAGCACCTTCAAAATCCTGATCAATTCGTTCTACGGCTACCTCGGCTTTGCCCAGGGCCGCTTCAATGATTTCAAGGCGGCCGAGCTGGTCGCCGCCGAGGGTAGAACGCTCATCAAAAAAATTCTGCATTGGCTTGAGGAGCGCGGCAGTCAGCCCATTGAAATTGATACGGACGGCATTTACTTTGTGCCGCCCGAATTCAAGTCCGAAAATGACGCTCAAAAATTCCGCGAAAAGCTCGGGGCGGCCCTGCCCAGGGGGATTGAAGTTGAATTTGACGAGGAATATCCCGCCATGTTCAGCTATAAAATAAAAAACTACGCCCTGTTGACCCGGAAAGGCGAAATCATCATCAAGGGCGCCGCCTTGAAGTCGCGCGGCCTTGAGCCTTATCTGCGCTCCTTTCTGCGCGAATACCTCCGGCTCAAGCTTGAATCAAAAGACGCGGAAATCCCAAAGCTCAAGACGGAATACGAGAAAAAAATAGCGGAAGGGTCATGGCCGATATCCCAGCTGGCCAAGACGGAAAATCTCAAGGATTCGCCGGAAACTTATTCGGCCAAAATCGCCGGGGGCGGCCGGGGAAGAAACGCCGCTTACGAGCTGGCCCTGCGTTCGGGCCGCGCCTATCGGGCGGGCGACCAGGTTTCTTATTACATCACCGGGACCAAAAAAACCGTGGCCATGCATGCGGCCGCCCGGCTGGTCGCGGAATGGAATCCAAAAAAACGCGACGAAAATCTCGCCTATTATCAGGCAAAATTGGAGGCTCTTTATAAACGCCTGCAATCCGGCCAGGGTCTTTCCTCCGAAAAAGACGACGATGATTAATTAAATAATGGTTCGGACTTGACTGTCCCTGCGCCTTCCTCTCCGCAGTCCGGTCAGCCCCGCAACGCCTGACGCATGGCGCTCTCAAAGCGTGAAAGTATCTCGTCGCACTCCCCGCGCGTGACAATCAGCGGGGGCTTGACCTTCAGCACATTGTGGCGCACGCCGCCGACGCCAAGGATCAGACCACACTGGAACGCGGCCTTGCGAACCGCTCCCGCCTCATCAACGAGGGGCTTGTTGCCGTCGCCATCCCTGACAAATTCAACGCCGATGTGCAACCCCGCCTGACGCACCTCGCCGATTTCCGGGAACTCATTCATCATGCCCCGCAGTCCGTCTCCCAGGTAAGCGCCCATCTTGCGGCAATTCTCCAGCACGCCGCCCTCAAGCAGGGCGAGCTGTTTGGCCGCCGCGACCATAGAGGCCGTGGGGTTGGCAAAGGTGTGCAGTTCCTCGGCGTCTGGGGAAAATCCCTTCAAACGGTCGGAGATGATGATGGCGGCCAGGGGCAGTCCGGCTCCCAGCCCCTTGCCCAGCACCATGATGTCGGGTGTGACCCCGAAATAGTTGGCCGCGAACATCTCTCCGATTCGGGCAAAGGTCTGAATTTCATCAAAGATCAAGAGCGTCCCGAACTCGTCGCACAGTTTGCGCAGCTCAATCAAGTAGCGTTTGGGCAGGATGATCTGCCCAGCGCTGGCCTGAATGCATTCCACGATCACGCCCGCCGGCCGGCCGGCCATTCCCCGTTTGAAGGTTTCGCGCGCCGCGGTCAGGCACATATCCGTGTAGGTCTCGGCATCTACCCCATACGGATTCCCCAGCGTGCCCGGGTTCGGAATGCGGATGAACGGCCGGGTCAGCGAAAGCAAGTTGGCGCCGCCCATATACCGGCCGTTGGCCATGGTGGAAATCCATGAGGCGCCCATTGAACCGAGCGTGGTGCCGTGATAGCTGTCATAGAGACAGACGAAATCCCGGGCCGGAGACACGTTTTTGATGGCGATCTTCATGGCCGCCTCAACGGCCATGCCGCCGCCGACTGTAAAGGAGACGCGGTTCAGGTCTCCCGGCGCCAGGCTGGCGAGTTTGCGCGCCAAGTAAAACCGGGGCTTGTTGTCAAACCCCTGGTGAATATGCGACATCAGCTCCATGTGCTCCCGCACCACCCGGTTGATGTCATCGTTTGCATAGCCCAGGTATAACGCCCAGCTCTGCGACGTGCAGTCAATATATTCGCGGCCGTCCACGTCCCAGACGCGCACGCCCTTGCCCCTGGCCAAGACCGGCCCGCCGCGCGTCCCCCCGCCCAGCATCACATGCCGCGCACACTGCTCCATCTCGGCCGCATCCATACCGTGAATTGCTTTCAGAATCGGGTCCATGTTTGCCTCCCTTGAAACATCGTGCGTTAAGCTGTTGACAATCTTAACGCTTTATTGCATTATGGTCTTGTATTCGCTGATAAAAGTCAATGCAAATTGAACATAAAAATATTTCATTAAGTTATTGACAATACTAGCTATTTATTGCATGATGATTTCATATCTGCCGATAAAATTCAAGGCAAATATCTGCTTAGAGCGTTAAGTAGTATTATATGGGGGTTTCAGATGTATTCACGCGAACTGCTGATGGGGATATGGAGGACGATTGCCAGGATCCGTAAATTTGAGATGCGCTGCGTCAAGCTGTACCGCAAGGGGAAGATCCGGGGCTATCTGCACTCCTATGTCGGGGAAGAGGCTATTGCGGCAGGAGCTTGCGCGGCTCTGGCGCACGACGATTACATCGTGAGCACTCACCGCGGTCATGGCCATTGCATTGCCAAGGGGGCCGAGATCAAGTATATGATGGCTGAAATCTGCGGAAAGAAGGACGGCTACTGCAAAGGATTTGGCGGCTCCATGCACATCGCCGACGTAACGCGCGGAAACCTGGGGGCCAACGGCATTGTGGGCGGCGGGATTCCGCTTGGGATCGGCGCCGGGATGAGCGCCAAAGTCCGCGGTTCCGGTCAAGTCACGGTCATCTTTTTTTCCGACGGCGCCTCTAACAACGGCGTGTTCGCCGAATCGCTTAATCTCGCCGCCATCTGGAATCTGCCGGTAATTTTTCTGCTTGAGAACAATCATTATGCGGTCTCCACCCCCATTGAACAGAGCAGCCGTTCGGCGGACCTCTACAAACGAGCGGAGGGATATATGGTTTCAGGCGAGGCGGTGGATGGAAACGATCCCCTGGCGGTCTATGCGGCGGTGACGCGCGCGGCCGACCGGTGCCGGCGAGGTCAAGGACCGGTTCTGATTGAAGCCAAGACCTACCGCTTCGGCGGCCATCACGTCAATGACGCCGGCGCCTACATGTCCAGGGAGAAACTGGAGCATTACCAATCCCGGGATCCATTGAAAATCGCCCGCGGCTATCTGCGTGAACAGGAAACATGCTCCGAAGAGGAGCTGGACCGGATTGAAGCGGAAATTGAAGCGGAAATTGACGCGGCCGTGGAATTCGCGGAACATTCTCCGGAGATGACGCCGGAAGAATTTGAGCATGAATTGAAATCTTACAATCTGGGAGCATGAACATGAAAGAAAAAATGTTTCGCGAAGCGCTCAACGAAGCCATACGCGAGGAGATGCGCCGTGATGCCACGGTGATCATGCTGGGCGAAGGCATCGCCGAGCGGGGCGGCTCCTATATGGTTACCAAGGGCCTGCTGGAAGAGTTCGGCGCCGGCCGGGTCATGGACACGCCCATAGCGGAAGCCAGTTTCACGGGACTTGGCGTGGGGGCGGCCATCACCGGGTTAAGGCCCGTGGTGGAAATTCTTTTCGTGGATTTCACGTTGCTCATCCTGGATCAGATCATGAACCAGGCGGCCAAATACCGGTTCATGACCGGCGGCAGGGGAAGGGTGCCGATGGTATTGAGGACCCAAGGCGGCAGCGGCAACGGATTGGCCGCCCAGCATTCCCAGAGTCTGGAAGCATTGTTCTATCATATTCCGGGCTTGAAAGTGATCGCGCCATCCACGCCGGCCGACGCCAAAGGCCTGCTGAAAAGCGCCATTCGCGATGACGATCCGGTCATCTTTCTTGAACACAAGCTGCTGTATCAGACAAAGGGACCGGTGCCGGATGATGACGATTTCACGATCAAACTTGGCCGGGGCGATATCAAAAGGCCCGGCCGGGATATTACGATCGTCGCCTGGTCGCGTATGGCGCAACTGGCGCTGGCGGCGGCCGAGACCTTGAGCCGCGAGGGCATTGACGCGGAAGTGGTTGACCCCCGCACCCTGGTGCCGCTGGACAAGAAGTTGATATTCGCTTCCGCCGGGAAAACTGGCAAATGCCTTATCGTCCAGGAGGCCGTCCGACGGGGCGGGGTCGCCTCGGATATTGCCTCCCTGATCCAGGAGAACGCGTTCCCCCTGCTGAAAGCTCCGGTTCGGATATTGGCCGGCAGAAACACCCCTATCCCCTACAACATTACTCTTGAAAAGTCCTGCGTCCCTCAGGAAGAGGATATCGTCAAAATGGCCAGGGATATGTGCAACCACGGCTTGCAGCGCCAAAGCGCTGTCCGGGATTCGGAGTCAACCATGCAACGTGAGGTGCTCAATGTCACTTGAAAACATGAAAGAGATGCTGACCCGGGCGAAGGCCGGCAAGTATGCCGTCGGCGCCTTTAACATTTTGGATTACAATTCCATGCTGGCCGTGGTCCGGGCCGCGGAAGAAGAGCGCGCGCCGGTCATCCTTCAAACCTCCGCCAAAACCGTTGAGTTCTGGGGGGCGCGGCCCATTGTTGCCTGGGCCCGCGCCATAGCCGAACATTCACCCTTCCCGGTGGCCCTGCATTTAGACCATTGCCGCAAGTTGGACTTGATCCGGACGTGCGTGGATGCCGGATGGACCTCCGTCATGATTGACGCTTCCAACAAACCCCTGGAAGAGAACATGGCGATCACCGCGGAGGTGGTCGCCATGGCGGCGCCGGCCAAGGTCAGCGTAGAAGCCGAACTGGGTGAGATCGGAGGAGTGGAGGATGAGCTCGCCGTCGCCGACGCCGAGGCTCACCTGGCCGATCCGCGCAAGGCGGAACGGTTCTGCGGCAACGTCGGGGTAGACTGCTTTGCCCCGGCCATCGGAACCGCCCACGGCATCTATAAAGGCGAACCGAAAATCGCCTTTGATCGGCTGAAATCCATCGCGGAATCGGTCACGGTCCCTCTCGCCCTGCACGGGGGAACGGGGTTGACGGAAGAGGTGTTCAAAAAATGCATTGCGTATGGCTGCGCCAAGGTGAATATATCCACCCAAATCAAACACGCCTTCATCAATGCGTTCGTTCAGTATCACCAGCAGAACAGAGATGAATACAATCCGCTGAACGTACTGGCGGCGCAGTTCAACCGCATGAAGCAGGAAACCAGAGACAACATTAAAATATTCGGTTCCTCCGGAAAGGCGTAACAAATGAAAAAACACAGAATAACCACGTCTCTCGGCGTCTTGGGCTTATTCAGCGATCGGTACGTGCCCGGAGGATACTGGGACGAAATTGAATTCAGGCGTCAACTGGAGATCATTTCCGGTATCAAGGGGATTGACAGCCTGTTTGTATGGTATCCGGGACACCCCCTTATCAACACCCCGGGCAAACTTAAAAGCGTGCTGGCCGACCATCAACTTGTCGTGGGAGATATCCTGGCGGACACCTTTTCTGACAAGAGATGGAAAGCAGGCAGTCTGGCCTCGCCGGACCGCGGAACCCGGAAGGCGGCCGTGGATGTAATCAGGAAAACCATGGATCTGGCCGTGGAGCTTGGCGCGCACAGCGTGCTGGTCTGGCCGGCCCATGACGGCTACGACTACTTCTTCCAGGCCGACTACGCCGCCTCCTGGCAATATCTGATTGATGGTCTCAATGAAGCCGGGGAACATAATCCGGACGTGAAAATCGCCATAGAATACAAACACCGTGATCCCCGGGGACAATCGTATCTCAGCGACGCGGCCAAATCCCTGCTTCTGATAAAGGATCTCCGGGTGGACAATGTGGGCTGCGCCCTGGACGTCGGCCATTCCTTCTTCAGTTCAGAAAAATCGCCTGAAACCCTGGCGCTCCTGGACAGGAATCATAAACTGTATCAAATCCATCTCAATGACAATCACGGCGACGCGGACAACGATCTGCTGTTCGGCTCCATCCATTTCTGGGAGACGCTTGAATTCTTCTATTGGCTTGCGAAGACCGATTTCAACGGCTGGCTGAATCTGGATATCGTTTCCCCCAGAGACGACCGGGCCAGGATGCTCGCGACGGGAGTGAACCTGGTCAGGGACTATGAGCGTTTGGCGGACAAACTGCTGGCCCGCGGACGGACCATTGAATCCAATCTCCGCCGGCACGACTTTATCGGGAATATGGATATTATCCGGGAACTGGTGTTCAAATGATGCGACGGAGCGATAATTGTGCGCGCGCAGCCACGCGCGAAGTTTACGGCCGAACCTTGGCCGAATTGGGCGAGTCCAATCCGGACATCGTGGTGCTTGATGCAGACGTGTCCAAATCCACCAAAACCTGCTATTTCGCGGAAAAATTCCCCGAGCGGTTTTTCAACGTGGGAATCGCGGAGCAGAATGAAATGTTGATCGCCGCCGGACTGGCCGCCTGCGGAAAAATCCCCTTCGTATCATCCTTCGCCGTCTTCAACACCATAAAAGTCTGCGAACAGATCCGGACCTATGTGTGCTATCCGAATCTGAATGTGAAAATCGCCGGCAGCCATGCCGGATTGACGGCCGCCAGGGACGGCGTGACGCATCAAGCCACGGAAGACGTGGCGGTCCTCAGGGCCATGCCCAACCTGACGATCATCGCGCCCTGCGATGATGTCAGCGCCGCGCGGGCCGTGAGGCTCTGCGCAAAACACGACGGCCCCGTCTATCTTCGCCTGGCCCGCGATCCTTTGCCGCGGATATATGACGAGCGGACTCCGTTCCAGATCGGCCGGACCACAACGCTGCGGCGGGGAAGCGATATCGCCATTATCGCCTGCGGAGACGTGGTTCATAAGGCGCTGGAAGCGGCTGAGATCCTGGAAAAACAGGGCGTCCGCGCCGCGCTCCTGGACATGCACACGATCAAGCCCATTGATGTTCAGGCCATCGTGGACGCCGCGCAGAAGGCCGGAGCGGTTCTCACGGTTGAAGATCACAGCATGATCAACGGATTGGGGTCCGCCGTCTGCGAAACGCTGTCCGAAAACATGCCGACGCCGGTTAAGAGACTCGGGCTGTGCGACACATTTGCGGAGAGCGGCGAATATAACGAACTGCTGGACAAATACCGGCTGGGCGTAAAAACCATCGTCGCCGAAGCCATGCAATTGATCAGGCAAAAGAAATGAACGAAAACATCACCTATATCGCCGGCAAGGCGAGAGCCATCCGGGTGGAAGTGCTGAAAATGACGCACGGCGTTAAAAGCGGCCATACCGGCTCCGCCCTGGGCGTTGCCGATATGTTGGCGGCACTCTATTTCAACATCTTAAGGATTGATCCGGAAAACCCTGATTTCCCGGATCGCGACCGCATGATCTTGAGCAAGGGACACGCTTGTCCCGCCTTATACGCGGCGTTGGCTCTGCGGGGTTTCTTTCCCTTGAGCGAGTTGGCGAACCTGCGCCGCCTCGGCGGCGCTCTGCAGGGACATCCCGACGTGCGTAAAACCCCGGGCGTTGATATCACCACCGGCTCGCTCGGCCAGGGACTTTCATTAGGCGTGGGCATGGCGCTCGCCGGACGTTTGAACCGCAAGGATTACCGGGTCTTTGTCCTGATGGGCGACGGCGAGCTCAACGAGGGTGTGGTATGGGAAGCGGCGATGGCGGCCTCAAAATTCCGCTTGAGCAATCTGATCGGCGTGGTGGAAAGGAACAACCTGCAAATAGACGGCGCCACGGAAACCATCATGCCGCTGGAACCTTTGGCGGACAAATGGCGGGCCTTCAACTGGAGCGTCTGCGAAACCGACGGCAATAACGTTGAATCATTCATCAACACCATGCAACGGGTCGCCGGGAACATGGCCCGTCCCGCGGTCATTATCGCCAAGACGGTCAAGGGCCGCGGGGTTTCCTTCATGGAAAACCAATGCGGCTGGCATGGGAAAGCCCCGGACGATCGGGAATTTGAAACGGCCATGAAAGAACTTGGAGAACCGTCATGAACATACCAAACACCCGCCAGGCGAATCTGCCCAAGTACTACACCATTGCCCAGGAGATCATGGACAAGATTGAAGAGGGCCGCCTGCGCCCCGGCGACAAGACGCCATCGGAGAACGAGATCATCGCAAACTATCACGTCAGCAACACCACCGCCAGAAAGATACTGCAGAAGATGGAGAACCACGGCTGCGTCCAGAGAATCAAGGGGAAAGGGACCTTTGTTCTGCCCCGGAAATGGGTGGAACGTTCGGCCGGAAAAATCCTCAGCTTCACCGCCAACATGCTCCAGACCGGAAGACGTCCCGCCACCAAACTGCTGGATTGCCGCCGGCTTTCTTCCGCCTATTCCGCCGTCATCAACGGCAACAAATTCGTCATGAAACCCCCGATTCTGAAAATCCACCGTCTTCGTTTCGCCGACGGTGTGCCGATGCTGTTGGAAACCCGTTATATATCCCTGGCGGTTTGCCCGAACATAAATGAGAAAAAACTGGAGGGCTCGCTCTATGACATCTATTTGAAGGACAACCATCTGCGTCTCACCGCGGTTGACCAGATGCTGAGCGCGGTCATGCTGGACGACAGCGTCAGGAGTTTCTTTGACCTGGACAAACCCGTGCCCGCTTTCCGGGTGGAGGGCGCCACCTTGTGCGGAACGAGCATTTTGCTGGAAATGGAGGATTCTCTCTACCGCGGCGACCTATACCGGTTCGCCGTGCGAGCGACATGAAATTTTACAGTATAACAATGGAAGCCAACAGGAGGAAACACCATGGCCATTGAAATTATCATGCCACAGATCGGTCAGGATATTGAGACCGGACGCATCGTGGAATGGTTGAAAAACGAACAGGACCCCGTGGAACAGGGGGAGATTATCTGCACGGTTGAGGCAGATAAGGGGATCTTTGAAGTGGAGGCCGAAGCATCCGGTATTCTGCTGAAAATCATTTGCCGGGCCGGGGAAGATGCAAAAGTGCTGAAACCGATCGGCTACATAGGCAAAGCCGGGGAGACGATAGAATCATGATCAGCACATCGGACCAGATGGCTACCATCAAGCCGCCGGAAAGCCCCTCCGCGCCGCCGGGTAAATGGAAAAAAGGGCTATTGATGACAAGATGCCGGCGCCCGGGAATCCCGCATCTCTTGAGGAAGAAAAATGAAAGCACTGATTTTTGATTGCGACGGAGTGCTCGCCGATACAGAGCGGGATGGACACCGGGTGGCGTTCAACCGCGCCTTCGCGGCCAAGGGATATGGCATTCAATGGGATGTGGAGATGTATGGCGAGTTGCTGAAAATCGCCGGCGGCAAAGAACGCATGCGGCATTACTTCACCGTCAACGGCTGGCCGGATGACGCCGGGGACAAGGACGCGTTGATCAAGGAATTACACGGCCTGAAAACCAGCTTGTTCATGGAGATTATCGCCGCCGGGCAGTTACCCGTCCGGCCGGGAGTCAAGCGGCTGGTGGATGAAGCCATCCGGGAGCGAATAATGCTGGCCGTGTGCTCTACCTCAAATGAGAAATCCGTGAATATGATCGTCAACACACTTCTCGGACCGGAGCGTAAAAAACATTTCGCCTGCATCCTGGCCGGCGATATCGTTTCCCGCAAGAAACCCGATCCGGAAATATACAATCTCGCCCGCCGCGAATTGGATGTTGCGGCGGACCATTGCGTGGTTGTTGAAGACAGCCGCAACGGCCTGCTGGCGGCCAAAGCCGCCGGCATGCGCTGTATCGTCACCAAGAGCAGTTACACGCACGATGAGCGTTTTGAGGAAGCCGACTTGGTCGTTGATGAACTTGGCGACCCGCCGCGGGTCAATGTTTCCATTGAGCGGATAGCCGAAGAGATGTTCCGCCGCCGCTGAGTTCGGCGGGCATTGGCAACTGCTTGGCGATACAAAACGGAGGTCGTTCAACATGCAAAAAAAAGTTATACGCTGGGGCATCATTGGAACAGGCAAGATTGCGAATCGGTTTGCGGCCGCGCTATCGCGCCTGCCCGGCGCCAAGCTGATGGCAGTCGGCTCCCGGGACAGCGGCCGGGGCGCGGCGTTTGCCGCAAAGCACGGCATTCCCAAGTGCCATGAGGGCTATGCAGCCCTGGCGGCCGATCCCGAGGTGGATATCGTCTATATCGGCAGTCCGCATGTTTTCCACCTCCGCGACGCCTCAGTGTGCATAGCGGCCGGCAAGCACGTGTTATGCGAGAAAGTTTTCACCATCAACGCCCGGGAGGCCGAAGAGCTTATCCGCCTGGCCCGAAGCCGGAAACGCTTTCTCATGGAGGCCATGTGGACGCGCTTCTTCCCGGCGCACGTGCGTATCCGGGAACTGATCCGGGAGGGGCGCATCGGCGACATCCTGGCCATGCAGATCAATTTCCTCTACCCATGGAAGATGGACCCCGAGAACCGGCGTTTCAAGCCGGCCCTGGGCGGCGGGGCGCTGATGGACGCCGGATCATACTGCGTGTCATTCGTGCACAGCCTGCTCGGCGCGCCCGACCAAATTAAGAGCCTGGCGCGCATGGGCGAGACGGGCGTGGACATTGTCTCCGCGTGTCTGTTCGGCTACTCATCCGGTCCGATCGCCATGATCGCCGCCGGCATGGTATGCCCGGATGTAAAAAACGCGATCATCGTCGGAACTAAGGGCAGGATTGACATTCACGATCCTTGGTATAAGCCCACGGCAATAACGCTTCACATCATGGGCCAGGAGCCGGAGCACATGGATTTTCCGCTCAACGGAAAAGACGGCTATGAGTACGAGGCCGAGGCAGTGATGAACTGCATCCGGGAAGGCAAGACCGAGTGTGAGGTCATGTCGCTGGACGAAACGTTCGCGATCATGAAGACCCTTGATGCGGTCCGCGCCCAGTGGAATCTGACCTATCCTTCGGAGGCGCGGGGTTCTTCCGGTTGTCGCTCAACAGGATCAAACGGCTTTGGAAAAGCAACGTAAACGATGAAGCCGGGTCAACACGATCGTAAAGAGATGCACACTTTCCTGGCCATTGACCTGGGCGCGAGCAACGGCCGGGTCATCATCGGACGACTCAGCGCGGACCGGCTTTGGATTGATCAAGCCCATCGCTTTGACCATGAAATTATTGACGAACGCGGCGTCAAGCGCTGGGATTGGCCGCGAATTCGCGATCAAGTCCGGACCGGCCTGCGGGCGGCCTGTGACATGGTCGGGGAGACGCCGATCCGCTCGGTGAGCTGTGATGCCTGGGGACAGGATTTCGGTCTGCTCGATGAAGGCGGCGAGCTTTTCTACCCGCCCGTTTCCTACCGGGACAGCCGCACGGATGGCATGCCCCACTCCTTCGCGGAGATCATCAGCCCGCTTGACCTCCGCAAACGGACCGGTTCAGGAATTCTCGGCATGACCGCGCTCTGCCAGCTTCGCGCAATGGTTCAGCAAGAGCCCGATGTTCTTCAGCGCGCCCGCCTCTTGCTCCACATCCCCGATCTGATTCATTACGACTTGTGCGGCGAACGCGCCACGGATTGGACCATGGCCACGGCCTCCCAACTCCGTAATGTTAAGACCGGCGAATGGGACCATGATTTGATTCACGCTCTGGGCATACCCTCCCGCATTCTTCCGCGCGTCGCGGAGCATCCGGCCATTCTCGGGCAGATTGATGCGGCGCGGGCGCCCCACCCCGCCCTGGCGGGCGTGCCGGTGATCAGCACGGCCGGACACGACACCGCCGCGATCGCGGCGGCGATCCACCCCATGGCAAAAGGAACCCTGTTCCTCAGCGCCGGCACGTGGTGCATACCCGGGGTCTGCACCGGCGGTTATGGCCTGCCCGACAGCCTGACCGATGCATCCATTATTGTGCTCGGTCTGGCGCTCAACAAGTGGGCGCTCTTTCACGGCGGCATGGGGTTCTGGCTGCTGCAGGAATGCCGGCGCACATGGGCCGCGCAGGGATTTGTCCGTTCCTATGACGACCTGGTAGAATCGGCCGCCCGATCGCGCATCAACAGCCTCATTGAGGTGAACCAGCCCCGCCTTTTCACCCCCGGCGACATGGTCGTCAAGATTGCGTCCGCCTGCCGGGAAACGGGCCAGGAAGTTCCGGCCGGCCCTGAAGACTATACCAAGGTGATCCTGGACAGTCTGGCCAACGGCGTGACACAATCCGTGAACCGGCTCAAGGCGGTGACCGGCATGACGTTTAACCGTTTGCATATGGTGGGCGGAGGCACCCGCAACCGGTACTTCTGCCGCCAGCTCTCGCGAACTTTGGGCGCGCCCGTGCTCGCCGGACCGACCGAGGCCACAGCCATCGGCAACATCCTGCTCCAGGCCCGCACGCTCGGGATTCTGGCGGATGAAAACGATATGGCCGGTGTCCTTAAGAACTCATTTCAGGAAACCGTTTATGAGGAATGAACCATGACGGACCTGATCCGATCCTGTCACAACTTGCGCCACGCGTATCACGCCGTGAAAGCGGCGCTGCCGTGGCTGGACGCGTGCGTGTGTGAAGACGATCCGCCCGCCTTCCCCCGATTCGCGCGCCCTGTGCGGACGCCGCACATTGGCCGGGGCAAGCGCGCACCCGCCGGCATGCCGCCGATTCTCCTGCACACGGAAGTTGATTTCTCTGCCATCCGTGAACGCGCCGCGGCCCATCCCGATGAGCCGCTGATCATAGAATCCGGCCCGCGCAAAATTCTCTACTTCATTGAAGACGTGATGCGCACGTTCCGGGAAAACACCAACACCTATCTCTGCACTTACAACTTCTGCAACTGGATGGGTATTGAGCAACTTTGTGAAGCGGGATTCGGAGATCGTCTGCTCTATGGCAGTCACATGCCGCGCTACAGCGAGGATGCGGCCATGGGACCCATCGTGATGGGCGATCTGCCGTGGGAACTAAAATGCGGCATCGCCGGCAACAACCTGCGGCGGTTGTTGGGGCAGGCGCCCGTTGCCGCGCCCGAAACAGCCTTCATCGCGCCCGAGCCGTTCATCATTGACGCCCATACCCACAACGTCATCCCGGGAAAACCTTCGCCCATGCCGTTCCCCACCCCGGATCTGTTTTTTTCTCCTGCGGACTGGCTGTGTTTCATGGATCATTGTGCGCTGGAAATGATACTGACAGCGCCCATGGATGCGATCATGGACCCCGGATCCTGCTCCCGGGAAGGGTGCGCGGAACTGCATGCCGCGGCGCCGGAGCGTTTCCGGTATTTCACGGTCTTCCATCCCAAAGGGGACGACGCGCATGTCCGGCGTGTGCGCGAATCGCTGTGCGACCCCGGTTGCGTGGGAATCAAGTTGCAACCATCTTTTCACAAAACGGCGGCGGACGACGATGCGTATGTTCCCGCCTACAAGCTGGCAAGGGAGTTCGGCAAACCCATCATGACGCACAGCTGGGAGGTGTCTTCCTACAATCCCGTTCAGTATCTGTCCCATCCGGACCGTTTCCGGAAACATCTGAAGACCTTCCCCCACGTGACGCTTGTCCTGGGCCATGCCGGCGGACGCCCCAGCGCGTTGGACGCTGTGGCCGCCTTGTGTCGGGAATATCCCCATGTGCGGATGGATTTGGCCGCCGACTATTACGACAACGGGTTGATTGACAACCTGGCCGCAACCGTGGGCGTGGACCGGATCCTCTTTGGCAGTGATATGAATTGGATGGACCCCCGCTGCAACCTGGCGCCCGTGCTGGCCTCCTCGCTCTCTGATGACGACCTCCTCCGCATTCTGCGTCTCAATGCCCAAAGCACATATCTCGGCCGCGGCAAGGGCGCGAAAACGACTTGACTTCACTCAAGTAACACCTTATTTTCAGCAAAATGAAGCGCGCATTCGTGGATCAGAATACCCTGCGGCAGAGAGAAAGCGAATTATCCGCGGAGGAATCCCATCATCTGCTGACCGTCCTGCGGGCAAAACCGGGGGAGGAGATTGAAATATTTGACGGCCAGGGACAGACCGCGCGCGCGGAATTGATCGCCGGCCGCAAAAACAAGGCCCGGATCAGAATCCTGGCGGAAAGCATGCGCCGCGTGACGCCGCATGCGCCGGCCTTTATCCTGTTGCAGGCCATTCCAAAGCATGCCGGCATGGAGCTGATCATCCAGAAAGCAACCGAATTGGGCGCGCAAAAAATTGTGCCGGTGATCACTGAACGGGTGGTCGTCAAATTCAATGACGCCGCGGCCAGCCAGCGCATTGAGCGCTGGCAAAAGATTGCCCTGGCCGCGGTCAAGCAGTGCCAGTCGGCCTGGCTGCCGGAGATTTGCCCGATTGTTCCGCTGTCCGAGGCCATTGCCGCCCATCATTCCGATCTGCAGATCTTCGGCGCGCTGGCTCCGCAAACGCCGGCCTTCAAGGAAATTCTGGGAAAAGTTGACCGTTCGGCGGTCAAAAGCATTACACTCGTCATCGGCCCGGAAGGCGATCTGACCGAAGCAGAACAGCAATTGCTCATAAAGGCAAATTTCAAGCCGGTGAGTTTCGGAACAGAGGTGCTCCGGGTTGAGACCGCCGCAATTTTCGGCTTGAGCGCGCTTAATTACGAATTTCCGCGCCGGCCGAATTTATCTTCTCTGTGAACATTTTTTTTACGTAGGCCCGCGTGGTTTTGCTCTGAATCCTGTCTATCCACCCCCTAACACGCCGGAAGCTGAATGAAGCCGGAAAACTGAGTTCCGGAAAATGGACAAACATTTTCTGTTTATACGCAGAAAGATAAAGGCAGTCCACAAAGGCCTTCTCCGGCTCGGCAATTAAAAAACTGCCATTGCCCTTATACCAGCCGAATCCGGCGAAGAATGAAGGCGTGATATGATACGTGTGGAAAACGCCGATTCTAGTGTCAATTTTTCTGGCATGGGCGGTGGAAGCAAGCGTTATTACCTGGGGGATCTGTTCTATGATGCCGTAAAGATGCAGGGCGCTGATGAACGAAACATAGACGCGCTGGCCGGGGAATAGATGCGGTATAATGGCAAAGGGGCTTACGGCATCGCCCGATTCCCGAATCCATACGCCGCGGTAAATTTTCGTCACGATGCCCTTGCGCGCCAGATTATTAAGCGTCTGGGTTACAGCAGAGAGCGACTTTCCTGAAAGCAGGGCTATTTCACGCGTCGTAAATACCTGCTGCCTCAGTTTCCCTATGATGACAAGGATTGATTGTTTATTCATGAATTTTACGCAGTTCCTCTATAAATTGGGTCGTCTTCAGCCGAATCTCTTCCCATGCCTGCGGCCTGGCATATACCGCCTGGTCCTCGGCGGATAAATACGAGACAACCGTATCCCTGAATTGGCCAAACTCAACTTCAAAGACACGCTCACAGGCTTTTGTAATTACACCGGGATCAATTTGATCCGGATTTTTTGCGTCAGCCGGATATTGAGAACTCAAAACATACAAGTCAAAGATGTCCCTGGCCTGGACCGTCGCCCGATCGGCGAGAGCGCGCGTTTTCTGGGCAACGGCGGCATGAATATCATAATGCGGCGCCAATACCGGCGCCAGTTTATATGCGCGGAGAATGGCGTTGTCAACGGCTTCAACGACGGTATTTCCGGCAAACCCTCTGCGGGAAAACTCAATCTTGGTAAAAAGGTCTTCTCCGGAGGGCAAAACAAGATGGAGCTTGAAACGTTGTGTCGTCTCGGTCTGTTTGGCTTTGGCAATGTCGGGCGGGGTTATGCTCGCTATGCCGAACGATTTCAGATTGTCCTGAAACACGGGCGATGTGATGATTTTCATCACCGTGTCTTTGAGTTGTGCAACCTCAATCCCGCGCGCATCCATGTCCATATCCTCCGAATACCGGAAACTCTTAAAGAAAAAACGCAGATTGACGCCGCCCTTGACGGCATAAGCGCCGGGTTTAAGCTTCCGGCCAAGCCAGCGCAGGAATTCCAAGTGAAATACCTCGCGCAACTGCATTGGGCTGTATGAATTCATAAGTATAATAAGTAATTTAATTTAGTTAAAACTAAATTACTTTTCGTATCTAAAAATATACGCCCCTGGCCCGTCAATGACAATCATAAAATTTACAGACGACGGAAATATTACGGCGGGACAAGACCGGGGAACGGATTAAATCCGCCGCCCTGCGATGGGGTAATGAGCTTCTGGAAAACCTCCGAGCTGCGCAGCGGCTCCAGACGCTGGTCTTTGCGCATGACGTCCTTGATCGGCTCGCCGCCAATGGCGGACGCCTGCTGCAATGAATGAATGGCGTTGCTCGCCTGGCCGATCACCGCCTGCACACAGCCCAGTTCATACCAAATACGCGCATCGGATTTTTCCCGCGCCAGGTAACGCTGGTAAGCTTCCACCACCATCCCGAGGCGCTGAGGCTGGCTTGCCATTGCTATCTCGGCAACTTTCAAACAGACCTGCGGCGGCAGATTGGTATTGTTCAGCACCTGCATTGACAAATCATTAAAGGGCTGATCCCGGTTGACCCGCAGATAAAGCGCGACCAGCTCAAGGACATGTTCCAGCGGCGCCCCGCCGCGGCCCAGTTCGTTTTGCAGTTCATTGATCCGGTTGTTCACACGTTCCATATCCTTGATCTGGCTGATGAAGCCGGCGATCTTGTCGTTTCTCGGGTCAAACTCCAGGTTCTTTTCCATCACGTGCAGGGCGTCGGCAAAACGGCCGTTCTGCAGATAAAGATCGGCCAGCCGGAAGTTGGCCTCCGGGCTTCCCGGAAACAGATTGATTGCCTGGCGGAAGGCCGCTTCCGCCTCGTTCAGCAGACGGCGGTAGGCATACAAGCCGGCAATGGCACAGCGTAATTTTGAAAATGATTTGCGCGCCACCACATCCCGCTGGAATTTCTTGTCGCTCAACAGCCGGTTGGTATACCAGTTCCAGAAATCCATGTCATTCTTGATCATTTCCGGCGTCAAGGCCGGCAGGGGCTCGGAATTGATCTTCATTATCAAGCCGTGCGGGGAAAGATAGGGATACATCCACATGATCACATAGCTTTCTTCCACATAAAAGGCGTGTTTGTCCTTATTGGCCTCAAAAATCGCGCGGCTGATTATGCCGTTGATTTCCATGACGCCCTGCACGCCCTGCACGCTCACCTTGCCGCTCTTGTCAACGGTAACCGCCGCGTTGGCCGGAATCCGGCCGGCGCGGACATCCTCCACATAGGACTGGAAAGCGCGGTTCGTGTCCTGGGGCGTGGGAATCCAGATTTGGTCGCCATAGAGATCGCGCATCACATTCATGTAAGTATTGTCGGCCAAAGCATTCTGGGTGATCAGGAAGACATCCGGACGCACCTTGGCCGAATAAATCATGTAGGTGGGCACAAAACGTCCCGGATCAGTGCCGCCGAAGAAAACGGCGTTGGTCTCCATTTCCGGCGGATATTCGGGATTGGGAGGCGGCGTTTCGCCGGGTTTTAATTCCTCTTTGATGGCGTCAATGCCGCGCAGTTGATAGGCGCCGAACTGCCAGCCGAAATCATGCCCGTTCTGTTCATTGCCGCCCGTGGAGTTGATGATTTTTTCATCATACTGATTCTGCCAGATGAGCGAGAGCGGCAGAAGCAGGGTGATCATAATGCCCAGGACAAGCACCAGCTTGCGCGTGAATATGCTTTCAATAAAAGCCAGGCCAAAGAGCAGGCCGTAGCCCAGCCAGATGGCATAGACGGAGGTTGACTGCACAAACTGAACCTCGGCAATGAAAAGGGATTGAACGTCATGGGGCGGATTCAAAATCACCATCATGCCCGGTCCCATGAAGGCAAAGGCAATGATGGTGCCCGACAACCAGGCCCAGTTCCGCCGCCAGATATACCGTAAATAAAAAATGGGGACCAGCGCCAGAAAGGCGATCGGGAATGGGAACTGATCTTCCAGCTCGTTGCAGAATTCATAAGATTGCTTAATAAAATCCAGCGGATTAAACGCCGGCGACAGCGCCTGATACTGGCCGCGCGTGACAGCATGCTTGAACCCCTCCCAGGTGCGCGGGTAACCCCAGTTCATCGGCGGATTGAAATCCGATGAAATCGGCAAATAAACAAACAGACAAAGCCCCAGCGCAACGCAAAGCACCATGCCCAGAACGCGCCGCCATTCAGTGAAAATTTCACGGGTAACAACCCAGATGCCCGCCGGCGCTATCAGCATCAGGACGGCAATGACAATCCAGCGCTCCTTGGGTTCAAAGGGACGAATCGCATATTCCGGTAAAAATATTGAAAACAGAATAAATGCGCCCATGATTATCAGGCCGCCGGCAACGCAGTCGCGGCAAAGTCGCCGGTCCGTCGCAAAAAGGACCAGGACAATGGCCGGAACCAGGAGGACAACCGGCTGGCAATTGGTGAAAGTAATGCCAAAGACAAAGGCCATCCAGTAGAGAAGCTTGCTGGCCTGCGGACGTTTCATCCAGGCATACAAGAGAGTCATAACCAGCACATGCAGGAAAGCGTTGAGGGTATAAACTTCGGCAATGACCGCCTGCGACCAGATGAACGGACAGAAGGCAAGCAATAACCCCGCCGAGACTCCGCTGACCCAGCTTATAATTTTTTCGGTAAGCGTCAGCGGGGAATCTTCCTCATGCCGCCGGAACTGCAGCATGTCTATCCCGGAACGGCTGACGAGAAGCGCCGTGTTGCCCGCCAGCAAAGCCCCGAAGAACGCCGACATGAGCCCCACGCCCAGGGCCGGGTTCGGGTGCCCCTGAAAGCGCGCCCAGTGAAACAGCCACTGGAATAACCAGGCCAGAATGGTCCAGATGGGATAACCGGGCGGATGCGGCACGCCCAGATAATCAGCGGCCACAACAAGCTCGCCCGAATCTTCCAAGGTAACCGACGGCGCAACCGTGTAAGCATAAACCGCCAGCGAAATGACAAACACCACGGCAAACGCCAGCCAGTCATTGATCCGGAACAACGGCTCGGGCGCCACTTCGGTCATTCTTTTGCCGATATCAACTTCCGTGCCGCGTTTATCCTGTTTTTCCGGTTTATTATTCATATAACCAAGTGGGAAAGTTTAATTTAGGCTAATCCAAAATGCAATTTAATTTTTTTACTGTTATTCATCGCCTGAAAAATCATCTTTCTTCTCAAAAAAAACAAGATATTATGCCTTTGTTTGATGGTTAATCCGTGCGGGAGGGAAAAATGAAAAAATATTTATTGGCGGTCAGTTTAATAATTTTGTCACTGGCTGTTGCCGGAGCGGCGGAACAGAAAATGGAGCCGATCAAATTGCCCGCGCCGCAAATGGACAAAGGCAAGTCTCTTATGCAGACGCTGAAAAACCGGCAATCCCAGCGTAATTTTGCGCCGGACAAGCTCTCTTTGCAGGAGCTTGGCAATCTGCTTTGGGCGGCTTGCGGAATCAACCGCCCGGAGAACGGCAAACGCACCGCGCCGAGCGCCCGCAACTGGCAGGAGATTGATGTTTATGTGGCGCAAGCCGATGGCCTTTATCTTTACAATGCCAAGGAACATATTCTGGCGCCGACGCTCAACGAAGATATAAGGGCTTTTGCCGGAAAACAAAATTTTATCCACACCGCGCCGGTAGTGCTGATTTATGTCTCCGACCACGAAAAAATGACGGGCGCTAATGATGAAGCCAGGGCCTTTTATTCAGCCACGGACACCGGCTTTATCAGCCAGAACGTTTATCTGTATTGCGCCTCGGAAGGTCTGGCCACGGTTGTGGTCGGCATGGTTGACAAGCCCCAGCTTGCCCAGAAGATGAAACTGCGGCCGGCCCAGCACGTTATTCTTGCCCAGCCGGTCGGTTTGCCGGGGAAATAGATTTTTCCCTGCCGGACAAGCCGACCGGGATCGGTTTCCGGAATTCAAAGGCCATGACCAGCGCGTCCAGGGCCACCATGGTGGTGTGCAGGTAAAGGCCCTGGTCAACATAATCGCCCATGGAGACGCGATACTGTTCATACTCGCCCCATGACCCGTTGGCATTCTGCGATTCCAGAAGGAATTTGATCCCATCGCCGAAAGCAGGCAGATCGGTCATTTTCAAATAGACAATGCATAAAATAAATTCGGCCAGCAGGTCCAAATCGCGCCGCTGAATACACCAAGGCACCAGCTGTTCCATGGTTCCCCGCAAATAAGCCTTGTCCGCCGAAGAAAAAAAATTGACGTTAAGATCCTCGCCGAATTTATAGGGCACAAAAACCTCATGGGTCAGATTGTAGGCCTCCATCGGGTCTTTCTGATACCATTCCACCGGCTTGCGCGAAGAAATCAAGCCGGTTTGAAAGGCGCTTTCCAGCGGAAACGGCTCTTTCAGTCCGAAGTGCTCATAATACCAGTGAAATGCCATGCGCTGGTCAACGCCGCGGCCGGGCATATGACTGTTCAGGCGCGGCAGTATTTTCCAAATCTGTTCCCGGTAGAATTTCGTATCAAGCCCAAAACGTTCCATCAGGTAAGCCACGCGCAGATAAGAGGTGGCATCCTGTTTGAATTCAAGGTCATTGATGATGAGCATGTCATGGTAATTGGTCTGGCCGGTGATGGCCGTCAGCGCTTTGGCCCGCGCTAAAATATTCTGTTTGTCTTCCGGCCCGGCCACGCTGTAAAGCCGGAAATAAGTATCCAGGATTTCCGCCAGTTTCTTCTTGCCCTTGATGTTGTGCGCGCGCAGTTCAAACGGATCCACTTTCAGCTGGTCAAGCCATTGCCGCGCTTTTTTGACGGCCGGTTCGTAACGCGCGCGGTATGCGCCGATAGAAAACTCGGCCTCGTTTAAGGCCGGCGCAGTACCGGCTTCTGCCAGCCAGAATAACACACCGAGCCAGATAATTTTTTTCAATAATTGCTTCATGGCGAGCCCGGCCATTTTAAATACATTTTTTGTCAACGTAATTATGATGAACTATGCAACGCGCGCAAGATAAATATGTCTTTGGTTCTCATGGGTTGAGTCAAAACTGATCATTTTACCGTCCGGCCGCCAGCGCGGATGCAAATCGCAACGGATATCTCCAGTTGCCGCCGGATGAGAATAAAGCGCGGCCAGATCGGCGCCCTGGTGTCCAGGCAGATCGTAAACATACAAATGCCGGTAATTGTTCTGCGGATAACTGTCGTATAAAATCCGCTTCCGGTCCGGCGAAAAACTGCAATGTCCATCGGCCCTGAAAAAATCCCTGTCAATAACCTCATAATCCTGGCTTTTATCGCGCAGGAGATAAAGCTGGCTGCCTTCCTCGTGTTCCGCATAAACCAACAGATGCGCTTCATCGCGCCAGTGGTAATGCGATGACATGCCGTAATCGCTTAAAACATACGCATTGCCGCCATCCGCATCCGCAGTGATCAAGGCCGTATATCGTCGTTCGCCGGGAGCCGGCATGTTCCGCACAAAAGCCACAAAACGTGTGCCATCGGTATTAAAAGAAATGTGATTGATAACCAGTTTGGTGTTTTTTACGGCACTGCGCGTGTTGTCCAGCATGCCGTTGATTTGCCGGAGCGACATGATCAGGCGGCCGTTGCCCGTGGCCATATCCACTAAAAAGATTCCGTCATCAACTGGCGCCAGAATGTTTTTATAAACATCTGGAATGCCCGCATAGCCGTAACCGGGACGGTAATCAAAAATGCGCGCAAAATTAATGCTCAGGGCGTATTTTCCTTTTGGATCAATGGCGGCGACCGGCATTTCCATCATGCGTTCCTTTCCCGTATTGACGTCCTTGATGACCGCCTGATAAGAATTGCCGACGCGAACATTATAAATGACCTCCTGATCAGGCGCGGCGGGATTCCACTGGAACATGGCGCCTTGCTGGAAATTCCAGGCGGTTGTTTCCGCAATTTTTGTTGTTTTCCCGGTCGCGATGTCAATCAGGCCCAGTGCCGCAACATCATCCTTGGCGGGCAGGCGATCCATGAAATCAACCTTGTGATAAAGATGGCGTTTGCCGCCGGCGTCAAAAGCGGCCACGTCATAATATCCAAAAAAGTAATGGCCGCTCCCGCCGGTGAGCTTTTCAATCTCAATTTTCTGTTCCAGAACCGGCTGCGTTAAGGTTTTATTCTTTTGCGCTTCATCCATGCATGACTTTTTTGTCATAAAATTTGTTCCTCCGTTTTTCCAAGAATGCCGTAGAGCGCAGGTCTTCGCACTCTGGTCGTTTGCCAATGGGCTGTTCTGGCTTTTTCTGCCGAATCCATGTCTATATCAGCAAACAGTATCTTTTCTTCAGCGCCCGTTTCATCAAGCACATTCCCTTCCCAATCAATGATCACGCTTCCTCCGCCTTTTGCATGTCCTTCGGCACGATTGGCGACTATCAGGACTGCACAGTTGCTGGCGGCATAGTGGATGGAAGCGTGACGGTTTACTCCTCCGCGATTTGTCATCCACAGGATCATCTCCGCGCCTTTTACCGCCAGCGCGCGGGGAACTTCGGGAAAATCACCATCCTTGCATATCATCATTCCCACCACTCCGAAGTTCGTGCGAAAGACCGGCAGATCGTCTCCCGGAAGAAAAATACCCGTTTCATTTGCGATCGTGCCGCCTCTTGAGTCCACCGAAAGGTGGGTCTTGCGGTATTTGCCGATGATTGCACCGTTGGGAGAAAAAAGCACAGAGACGTTGTAAACTCCTTCCCTGGTCATTTCCAAAAGGCCAACCGCCAAATAAGTTTTAGATGCCGCGGCGATTTGCGAAAAAACATCGGATTGTTTCCCCGGAATAGAGTCCGCCAGGGAAACCAGATGGTCCACATAGTAGTCCGTTGTCGCCACCTCCGGGAAAACAACGAGCTCTGCTCCTTTTTGCGATGTCTGAAAAGTCAGGTCTTCCATGCGTTTCATGTTCTCTTCCGGCTGTCCCGGTATGATGTCAAACTGACCGCACGCTATTTTCATGGTTTCTCCTTGAATTTATGAAAAAAGTATCCGAAAATTAAAAAATTATGAATAGCAGTTCATCTCAAAAGTTTGTCAATTCGTCTCACATCAGAATCGTGGGCGTAAAACCATGGAACGATTACAACCTGACCACCTGGGCACCCGGCCGCAAGATGGATTTTCACTGCCATCCCCATTTTCAGGCGATCCATGTCCTGGATGGCCGATTGGAGGTGGACTTTGGCGGCGGCTGGCAAGCGCTTGATCCCGGCGACATTCATGTGCTGCCTCCCGGTTGCCGCCACCGGCTCAGGACCAATGCCGGGCACCGGCAATTTGGATTAAATTTTACGGCCGCGGCCGACGAAATGGGACTGCTGGACAACTTAAGGAGGATTTTTCCGGCTCCCAGCGTTCAACGCATGTGTTTCCTCAAACTTTGGGAAGAGCGATTGATGACGAACGCTTCCTTGGTGTCCAGCGCACGATTGCGTCTGCTTATCGTGCTGGCGGACTGGATGATAGCACTGATAGAGGCAAAGGAAGGAAGTCAAAGCGATCCGGAAGCAATGCGTCTGGCCGAGTTGCTCAAGACATGCAACCGCCGATCCGTGAAAGTTGAGGATATGGCCAACCGGCTTTATTGCAGCAGGGCGAAAGCTCAGCGCATCTGCAAAAGGAGGTTTGGATGCGGGATTGGAAAACTGCATGAAAAGATGCGCATTGAAGAAGCCGTGCATTTGTTGCTGAATGCCGACATGCAAGTTGGCGATGTTGCCGACCAATGCGGGTTTGGCGATATATACAGTTTCACACGGGCTTTTACGAGAGTCACGGGCAGGTCGCCATCCGCATTCAGACGTAAGATAAGAGATGGTTAAATGGTTAAGCGGGCCCGGATCATCGCGCAGTCCATCTCTACTGTTATTTGCTTGTCAAGCATGCGGTTTTTTTGCAGAGTAAAGATAAATTTATGATTGGCTTGGGATAAGAGATGAAAGAAACCTTTATATTTAAAGAAATGGCATTGTCTGGAGCGCTTGTTGCGGATATTGCCAGAATGAATCCGTGGTGGGAAGGCAAGCCGATGGTCGATTTGCCGAAAACACGCCGCCATCTGGTGGGGCTCATGGATGCTCGTCTACAACGAAAACTTGCGCCGATCATTGTGGTAAGAGGTCCCAGGCAAATTGGAAAGACTACGGCACAAATGCAATTGATCCAAATTCTTTTGAAAAGAGGCGTTGATCCCACCCATATTATTCGTTTGCAATGCGATGAATTGCCGGAAATTATTGCGTTAACCGAACCTATTCTGCGGGTGATTGACTGGTATGAACAAGCCGTGTTAAAACAGTCGCTTAATCAGGCGGCGCATGCCGGCCAGCCTGCCTTTCTTTTTTTGGACGAGGTGCAAAACTTGAGGGAATGGGCTCCTCAACTTAAAAATCTGGTGGATAACGCCACCGTCCATGTGGTGGTAACCGGCAGTTCAGCACTAAGGATTGAACAGGGACGCGACAGCCTGGCGGGAAGAATAACAACCATTGAATCCGGGGTTCTGTCCCTAACGGAAATCGGCGCGTTTGGCAACGATGATCTTGGAAATCCATTTTTGAAAGACAATGGTCTTGAGCCGATTGTCCGGCGTGATTTTTGGATTGAACTTGCGCAACACGGGTTAAGATTACAGAAAAAAAAAGCAAGGGCCTTCACCCGTTTTTCCGAACGCGGCGGCTACCCGCTGGCTCATAAAGATTACAACGTTTCCTGGGAACATGTGGCAGATCAACTAAACGAGACGGTGATTAAGCGGGTTATTCAACATGATTTGCGAGTCGGAGACCGGGGACGCAAACGCGACGCCGCACTGCTTGAAGAGGTTTTCCGGCTGGCTTGCCGTTATGCCGGCCAGGCTCCGAACCTTAATACTCTAGCGCGCGAGGCGCACAGAGCCTTAAATGCAAACGTGGGTCCGCAACGTATAAACCATTATTTGAAATTCCTGGGTGATACGTTACTGTTACGTCTTATTGAACCGCTTGAAATCCGGTTGAAAAAACGCCGCGGTGCGCCGAAAATATGCCTGGCCGATCATGGACTGCGGGCCAGCTGGCTGCAGGAGATCATTCCTCTTGATCCGGAGCGGCTTACGCAGGAGCCGCATCTTTCAACCCTGGCCGGGCATATTGCGGAAAGCGTTGTCGGCGCAATATTGGCCACCATCACCGGTCTGGATATCGCTTATTTCCCCGAGCGCCGTGATGAGCCTGAAGTTGATTTTGTGCTTACTGTGGGAACGAGGCGTGTTCCGGTTGAGGTCAAGTATCAGAGAAAAATTGACGAGTTAAGGGATACGGAAGCCTTGCGCGCCTTTGTTGAAAAAACGGTCAACAATGCGTCCTTTGGGATATTGATAACGCAAACGGATCAAGCCGCCGCATCTGACCCCAGAATTGTCAGCCTGCCTCTCAGCACCTTTATGCTCTTGAGGTGAAAAAATCTTGGTCAAACATACAAATAAAAACGGCCCATTCCCATCTTTTTAACCAAAAATTTAACCGTGCGCTGCACTTCTGAAACTGGCCTGGCTATTGCTTGGGGATAAAAAGCTTCTGGCCCTTGCGCAGGATATAGGGCTTTTTGAGGTCGTTGGCCTCAATAATCGCCGTGGTTTTTACCTTGTAGGCGGTGGCAATGGCGGAAAGCGTTTCGCCCTCCTTGACAACATGCTCATAGCCCGTTCCGGAAGCCGCCTCTTTCTTGGGCGCGGTTTTCGCGGAAGCCGAGCCGCCGATCATTTTGGCGACGTTACCGGAAATTTGGTCCACGATTTCCTTCCGGTCGCTGGCGCGGGCGGCGTCCAGGGCCGCAATGCGGCGTTCAAGCTCATCAAGTTTTGCCTTGGTGGCTTCATCAGAACTTCTTGAACGCAGTTGCTGGATTTCATTCAGGATGCGTTGCTGTTCAATTTCCATCGTTTTCATCCGGTCATTACACCGGTTGACGTCCTCGCGCAAGACGAGCATGTCCTCCCTTTCCTGCGTGGCCGACTGCGACCCTTCGTAGGTTGCGCAGCCGGCAAGAGACAAGACAGATAGGCCTACCAAACAAACCCATATTATTCTCATAATGTTAATTGATAATAATCCGCCGCGCTCTGTCATTCCCATGAAAATGGGAATCCATAAATTTCGCTTCTGGATTCCCGCTTCCGCGGGAATGACAAGACCATTATTGCTGCGCCGTATTATGGATATGCTTTTCATCGCACAATGAATTGAAATCATTTTCCAAGGAAAATCAAGCAAGAATTACGTTTAACCGGCATCATTCCAGGACGGCGCGGATGCGGCGGACGCCGGCGCTGGAGGCTTCTTCTTTCACAATTTTAAATTTTCCGAGCTTGGCCGTGGTGTCAACGTGCGGGCCGCCGCAGACTTCCCGGGAAAAATCGCCGATGGAAAACACCTTGACCTGTTCGCCGTATTTGGCCGTGAAAAGCGCCATGGCCTGGACTTTTTTTGCCTCCTCAAGACTCATGACTTCCATTTTCACCGGCAGGTTTTTGCCGATTATCTCATTGACCATTACCTCCGCCTTCGCGATTTCTTCGGGCGTCATTTTGGCGTTGTGCGCAAAATCAAACCGGAGCCGCTCGGCGGTGATATTGGAGCCCTTTTGCTTGACATGCTCGCCCAGCACAATCTGCAAGGCGCGGTGCAAGAGATGGGTGGCGGTATGCAGCCGCGTGGTGGCCTCGGAATTATCCGCCAAGCCCCCCTTAAAAGCCTTGTCGGCGCCCTGCCGGGATATTTCCTGGTGTTTGGCAAAGGCCTTGTCAAAGCCTTCCTTGTCAATCGTCATGCCCTGTTCGCGGCAGATTTCATCGGTGAATTCCACGGGGAAGCCGTAAGTATCATAAAGCCGGAAAGCGACCCGGCCGGGCAGAAGGAGCTGGTTGTGCTCCTTCATTTTTGAAATTGTTTTTTCAAGTTCTTGCATGCCCTGATCAAGTGTTTTTTCAAACTTTTCCTCCTCGGCGTTCAGTTCGCGAATGATCCGCTCCCGGTTGTGTTTCAGTTCCGGATAATCTGTTTCATAACTGCCGATGATGCTTTCGGCGATTTTGCCCGCAAAACCGGGATTGAGTCCGAGACGTTTGGCGTGCCGCACCGCCCGGCGAATCAAGCGCCGCAGAACATATCCCTGCCCCAGGTTGCCGGGCGAAATACCATGCTCGTCGCCGATGATAAACACGGCGCTGCGCAGATGGTCGGCGATAACGCGGAAAGCTTTTTCGGTCTCATTGGTTTCGCTGGGAAGATGGCCGCAGGCGGCGGCGATGGCCGCGATGGTCGGGGCAAACAATTCGGTTTCATAAACCGATTTTTTCCCCTGCAGCATGGCAATGGTCCGCTCAACCCCCATGCCGGTGTCAACGTTCCGCTGTTCCAATGTTTGGAAACTGCCGTCGGATTGCTTGTTATACTGCATAAAAACGTCATTCCATATTTCAAAATATTTGCCGCAGGAACAGCCCGGCCGGCAATTGGCGCCGCAGGAAGGCAAGCCGGTATCCGCAAACATTTCCGTGTCCGGTCCGCAGGGTCCCGTTTTTCCGGCCGGTCCCCACCAGTTGTCCTCCATCGGCAGGGAAAAGATATGCGCTTCGGCGATCCCCATTTTTTTCCAGATTGCGGCCGATTCGTTGTCGCGGGGGACCGTGTCGTTGCCGGCAAACACGGTGACAAATATCTGTTCGGGCCGGAAAGCGAGGCCGTTGGCGGAAGTCAGGAATTCAAACGACCAGGCAATGGCCTCCTCCTTGAAATAATCGCCCAATGACCAGTTGCCCAGCATTTCAAAAAAAGTCAGGTGAGATGCGTCCCCGACCGCATCAATATCGCCGGTGCGGATGCATTTTTGAACGTTGCAGAGCCGCTGGCCGGCCGGATGCGGTTCGCCCAGAAGATAGGGGACCAGCGGGTGCATACCGGCGGTGGTGAAAAGAACCGTGGGATCGTTTTGCGGAATTAGCGAACTGCCGGAAATCAGGGCATGGCCCTTGCCCTTGAAAAAATCAAGATACAATTTTCTTAATTCTCTGGCAGTCAACGAAGGCATAAATAATCTTCATTATTACCTGCTCTTTTCTGTCATTCCCGACTTGCCACGCGCTGCGCGTGGCGAGATCGGGAATCCAGCGGTAGAGCAAGAGTAAAACAATACTGGATTCCCGCTTCCGCGGGAATGACAAAACACAGGATAGAAAATGGCGTTACACGGCCGCGGCTTTCAATTTTTCCCGGATCAACTCAACCAGCTTTTTCTCAATCTCGGGTTTTTCCTTTATCAGTCCCACGACCGCGTCGCGCCCCTGGCCGAGATGTTCGCCGTTGAGCGAGAGCCAGGAGCCGCGTTTTTCCAGGACATTGGATTGAATGGCGGCATCCACCACCGAGCCGGCCCAGGAAATACCCTCGGCGTAGAGAATGTCAAATTCGGCCTCCATGAACGGCGGCGCCATTTTATTTTTGACCACCTTGACCTTGGTATGGTTGCCGAAGATTTTGCCGGTCGGATCCTTTAACAACCCTATTTTGCGGATATCCAGGCGGACGGAAGCGTAAAACTTAAGCGCCTTGCCGCCGGGAGTGGTTTCCGGATTGCCGAACATCACGCCGATCTTTTCGCGCAACTGATTGGTGAAAATACAGCAGGTTTTTGAAGAAGAGATAACCGCGGTCAGTTTGCGCAAAGCCTGCGACATGAGCCGCGCCTGCAAACCCATCTGCGGATCGCCCATTTCGCCTTCAATTTCGGCGCGGGGCGTGAGCGCGGCGACCGAATCAATGACCACCACGTCCATGGCATTACTGCGGATGAGCGTTTCGGCAATGGTCAGGGCCTCTTCGCCCGAGGACGGCTGGGAAACCAGCAGGTCGTCAATATTAACGCCGATTTTTTTCGCGTAACGCGGGTCCATGGCGTGTTCGGCGTCAATAAAGGCGGCAATCCCTCCGTTTCTCTGGGCATTGGCGATGACGTGCAGGGCGAGGGTGGTTTTGCCGGAAGATTCCGGACCGAATATCTCCGTGACCCGGCCGCGCGGAAGCCCGCCGATGCCCAACGCAATATCAAGCGAGAAGGCGCCGGTGGAAATGCATGGCACTACGACCCTGGTGGAAGCGTCGCCCAGGCGCATGATGGCGCCGTCGCCGAACTCCTTTTGAATCTGGGCGAGAACGCTCTCAAGGACGGCGGATGGTTTTTGAACGGCGCTGGTCTCTTCTGTCTTGGTTTTTTTTTCAGCCATGGTTTACCTCATTTTGGCCTTACCTCAAATTGCCATCAGGCATATTTCAGGTTAAGGGGAGCATCTTTGTTAGAAACTTCTGTTTCTTCTTTTCCATTCAAATCGAATAAGCCACCATGCAACTCCGCCAGTCGTTTATGGGATATTTCGCAATAATCAGCATTTAGTTCAATACCCACCCAATTTCTTCCTTCCGCCTCCGCCACGACAGCGGTCGTGCCGGAACCCAAAAACGGGTCCATAATAATATCGTCCTTGTCTGAACTGCATAGAATCAATTTCGCAATAAGCTCAACCGGTTTCTGACTCGGATGGCCGCACTTTTCCTTTGAAACCCCTTTCAAGCTCGGAACCGAGAGAATATTGGTGGCATATTTACCTTTTGAAAGATGTTCAAGTCGTGCCTGTTTATCCTTATATCGTTTATCCTTCAAATACATTTCTATTGTCTTTGAATCATATGGAATCCTGACGGCATCCTTGTTGAATTTGACCTTATCCCCTTTTCTTAGAACAAGTATCATTTCGTATGCCGGAGTAAAGCTATCTCTGCGGTCGTTATACCCCACCACTCTATCCCATATGAAAAGATCATGGAACTGGAACTTTTCACATAACCGTGACATCAAATGAATGAACCCGTGTTCTCTTTTCCCAAGCTGACCGAATATGAAAAAAAGACCGTCTTCCTTAAGAATCCTCATGCATTGCGAAGTCCAGACATCACACCATTCCAGATATTCGTTAAGCTGACCCCATTGTGTATCCCAGTCTTCTTTAAGAACATTATAATACGGAGGGTCTGAAATGATTGTCTGGACAGTATCGGATGGAAATCTCGGCAAGACATTTAGAACATCGTCGCAGATTATGGTGTTTAACGGTATCATAATTTTCCAAAAATCATTTTCAGGTCGTTACGGTGATCAACTGAAGCAAGGGCAAAGGCCACAATTGTATCAAAAACCATTCCAATGTTTTTGCAATCAATAATATAGTCTGCCTTTTCCGCTTTTTCAGCACAGCGGCCAATGATAGGAACACTCGATTGAGATTGACAGAGTTTAATTGGCAGATTGACATATATCATCGCCTGATTGCCGACCGCCCTTTGTTTATGCGCAATCTTTATCTCTATTGAATATGACACGGTTTCTTTGAGGTAATTTGGGACACGAAGATAATGACGGGTAAACCCATAGCCGGTAGCAATTGTTTTGGCCGAAGCGTCCTCTTCTCTCCTAATTTTTTCCAGCTCTTCAATACCGGCTTCTATGGGATTTTTGACAAGGACTTCAAGTTCTTTAAATTTCTCTTGCGGCAATAACCCCGATTTACTGGATTCAACTAATAAACGAGTTAATTCACAACCATAACGAATCCCCTGCGGTTTGTTCAAAACAACACTCTTTACAACAGAAGGCTCAAGGAGCGAGTCGGTGTCATAGCTTATCTGCCATTCAAGATAATCAGTATCTTCAATTGGTTTTGATCGGCAGGCAACAGGTTCAGATAAAAAGTTTTTTACAGGCCTCTTAACGCGGACTTTCCCTGTGGGAGTTGTCACGGGAAGACTGATTATTATTTTATCTCGTTGAACTTGAAATTCCATGCTCTTAATTTCTCCATTTAAGATGGAAAATATCTATGCCTTTTCCATCTATTCCACAATCGTCACCGGCGTGCCGGCCGGGACAATCAGGAACAACTCCTCCACATCCGCGTTGACCAGCCGCACACACCCGGCGCTGAGCTGTTTACCGATGGTGTCCGGTTCCCAGGTGCCGTGAATGCCATAGCCGCGCACTTTGGGGGTTTCGCCGGTGGCGGTCAAGGACATCCAGCGGGTGCCCAGCACATTTTCCTTGTCGCCGTAAGGGACCATTTTGCCGTCCGGACGCCACCAGGGCGGCTCGCTGATCTTATCCGAAATCACAAAAGTGCCAACGGGCGTCGTGCCGAATTTTCCCGTGCCGACCTGGTAACGCTTGAAAAACCGGTCGTTGGCCTTCAGCAGAAGATCATTCCTGCCCTTGCTGATTATAATGGCCAGCCGGGCATTAAAGATTCGCAGGCGGTCGCCGGGATGAATCATTTTTCCCTGAAGGGAATTGCATTTTTGAATCAATTCAACGGTGGTGCCGTTTTTCTTCGCCAATTGTTCCAGGACATCGCCGCTCTGGACAATATATTCGGTTTTTTCCGGCATGGGCGCGGGCGACAGCAGGAGATTGACATTGATCTGGCCGAGTATTTTTTCCGCCTCGGCCGTTGCCGCCGAATTGGTATTCTGCAGAAGTTCGTAGCATTTCTGCCTGGCGAGCGCGATATTATTGCCGGCCGCCATGGTTTTAATGGCGCCCAGCATGCGCTGATCCATCTTGGCGCTGACGGCCGGTTTTTTAGGAAGGACGGCGTCCGCCTTTCCGGGCCGTTGTTTATGAGGATAGGCATAATAAATGACTACGGCAATGATGGCGCCGGCCAGAAGCACGAGCAACGGCACAAGGTAGCGGTGATCGTCTTTGTTGCTCATCAGGGTCAGGTTGTCTTTGAAATTCTGGTCAAGCACCATAATATAATCCTGTTAATGAGTCACGCCGCAACGCGTGATAAATGTTTTTAAAAAACGGCCCGTCAATGAAGCTTCCCGCGGCAAGCCGCGGAGCATCAGGGGCGCAAATGAATATATAACAGCGCCGCGGATTTGCAACGCTAAAAGGTTTTTTTGACTGGCTATATTTTCTTGGAATGGACAGGGCTTCGGCGTTATTATTCAGGAAGCGAAAAACGGGGGTGTTTATTCCCGGCGCGTTCAAGTCAGGAAAATGAATTCATTATCAGCCAAATCCCTGCTTGATATGGCCTTTCCGCGGCCGTGTGCCGGCTGTCACGGACGGGCCGGCGATGAATTTCTGTATCTATGCTGGGATTGTCTGACAACCATCAGGCTGGTCCAGCCGCCCTATTGTCTCCTGTGCGGCGACCCGGTCTGCGGCGCGATTGAAAACGAATATATCTGCTCAACCTGCAAACAGCGCAGGCCTTTTTTTGACTGCGCCCGTTCCGCCGCGCTCTATAACGGATTGATCAAGGAAATGATCCTTGATTTCAAATACCGCGGGGCCCTCTGGCTGGGACCGGATTTGGGCCAATTGATGTTCGCGTGCTTGCGGACGCATTTCCGCGCGCCGGAAATTGACCGGATCGCCTATGTGCCTTTGCATAAGACCAAAGAAAGGCAGAGAACCTACAATCAGTCCTTTCTGCTGGCCAAGGAAATCGCCGGAAGACTCGGCCGCAGGGTGGATGATTGTTTGATCCGCATGCAACCGACCGATTCACAAACGCATTTGACATCCGCCGAACGGGCGGATAATGTAAGGAACAAATTTGCCGTAAATAGGCTTTGTGATCCGGAAGGCGAGCGCATCCTGCTGGTGGATGACGTGATGACCACCGGTGCCACGGTTAATGAATGCGCCCGCGTGCTTAAAAAGGCCGGTGCGCAGGAAGTGCTTGTATTGACGGCCGCCCGCGGATAGGATTGCCAGGAAATGAAGAAGGTAAGCAATCAAAACAGAAATATTTCTGAACATTCTGCATTCTTAATTCTGCATTCTGCCTTTTAATAGACGGAGCAACCCATGCTGTTTGGCCGCAGAAAATACACAACAATCAATGTCCGCAAGAAGGATCTCCCGGGCGGGTTGTGGATTAAATGTCAGCATTGTTCCGAAATCGTCTATAAGCAGGAGATTGACACCGCACGCGGGGTGTGCCCGAATTGCGATTATCACTTTGCCATCCGGTGGAAAGAACGGCTTGATATTACCGTTGATGAGGGCTCATTTGCCGAATGGGACCCCGACCTGGTCAGCGCCGATCCCCTCTCTTTTACCGGACAATCCTCCTATCTCACAAAACTTGAAGAAAGCCGTAAAAAGTCGGGCATGAAAGATGCCGTCGTCTGCGGACAGGCCAAGATAAATTCATTTGATGTTGCGCTCGGCATAATGGATTTCTGCTTTCTGGGCGGCAGTATGGGATCGGTGGTGGGAGAAAAAATTACGCGTTTATTGGAACGCGGAACCGCGGAAAAAATGCCAGTGATCATTTTTGTGGCAACGGGCGGCGCGCGGATGTATGAGGGCATGTTCAGCCTGATGCAAATGGCCAAGACCAGCGCCGCCGTGGCGCGGCATGCGGCCGAAAATCTGCCTTATATCGTCGTTCTAACCCACCCTTCCACCGCCGGCGTCATGGCCAGTTACGGGACCCTGGGCGACATTATCATTGCCGAACCCTGCGCTTTGATCGGCTTTGCGGGGCCGCGGGTGATTAAAGAAACCACCCGCGAAGACGTGCCCAAGGGCTTTCAGCGGTCGGAGTTTGTGCTGCACCATGGCCTGATTGACATGATTGTCCATAGAAAAGAATTGAAAAATACGCTTGCGCTGTTACTGGGGTATATGTCGGGAGCCGATAAAAATACAAACCGTGAACCGTGAACCCAGCAACCTGAACAGCTCCAATTTAACCGATCGTCTCCAACGTCTTTACCAGCTCCATGCCTTTGGCATCAAATTCGGGCTGGAAGCGGAAGCCGCCCTTCTGGAGCGTCTGGGAAATCCGGAGCGCGAGTTAAAAAAAATCCTCCATATTGCCGGCACCAACGGCAAGGGGTCGGTCTGCGTCCTGCTTGAATCAACACTGCGGGCCGCAGGTTTTAAGACCGGCCTCTACACCTCGCCGCATCTGGTGCGCGTCAACGAACGCATCAAAGTGAACGGACAGGATATTCCCGACGAAGAACTTGCGACCTTGATTGAATTGGCGGATGAACACGCGCGGAACTATGCGGAAAGCGCCGGGGGAAGGGAAATTACCTTTTTTGAATTTCTGACCGCGCTGGCGTTTGAATATTTCCGGCGGCAGAAAATTGACGCGCTGGTTCTTGAAACCGGCATGGGCGGCAGGCTGGATGCGACCAATCTCATCACCCCGCAGGTATCGGTCATCACCGGCATCAGTCTGGAGCATACCAAATATCTCGGCCGCACTATTGAAGAAATAGCGGCGGAAAAGGGCGGCATAATCAAAACCGGCGTGCCGGTGGTTGTCGGCGCCCTGCCGGAGGAGGCTCTTCAAACGATTGAAAAAATTGCCCGGGCAAAAAACGCGCGGGTGATCAGGGCCGATCAAACCGTAACTGTCCGCAGACAAAAACAGACCATGGAAGGACAGAAAATCAGCATTGAGTCTTCCGCTGATTCCTACGGCCATGTTCTGCTTCCCTTGCTCGGTGCTCATCAACTGGGCAACGCCGCCGTTACGATCGCGGCGCTTGAAGAATTCTGCCGGGTCAATATGATGGAGCTTCCGGCTCAGGCTGTTAAGTCGGGATTTGCCTCCGTCTCCTGGCCGGGACGGCTCCAGGTAATTTCCCGCAGCCCGGTTACGATCATTGACGGCGCCCATAATCCGGAGGCGGCCGAAGTGCTGAATGCGGCCTTGAAAGAACTGTCCGGCGGCCGGCCTGTTTATCTGATACTGGGCATGTGTTCGGACAAGGATGCCGCCGGTTTTGTCCGTAATTTGACCGTGCCGATAAGCCATTGCTGGGTGGTTGGTCTGGCCAATGAACGCGGCCTGCCGCCGGAAGAACTGGCGCAGCACGTTCAAAACAAGGGATGGTCCTGCTCGCTGGCAACGCTTCCTCAGGCTTTGGAAGAAGCCCGGCGGCAGGCTTTGGAAAATGGCGGCATGGTCTGCGCCGCCGGCTCGTTCTTTCTGGCCGGGGAAATCTTGATGCTGGAATCTTCAAGATAAGTCCTAACAAACTTCTAACAAAAACGGTATTTATTTCTTCCCTGCATCCGGCTATGATTGGTTTTTAGACAATCATTGTCTCTTTGCGCGCCGGAGGATTTCATGACAAAAAAATCCATATTTGCCGTGGATGACGAGGAAGATATTCTTGAACTTATCCGCCATCATTTGACGCGCGAAGGCTTTCTGGTCGCAACGGCCGCCAACGGCGAAAATGCCCTCAAAGCCGTTACTCAGAAACCGCCGGATTTGATCCTGCTGGATTTGATGCTGCCGGGCCTTGACGGCCTGGAAGTGTGCCGGATGCTGAAGAAGGAAAATAAAACCGCCGATATTCCCATTGTCATGCTCACGGCCAAGGGCGAGGAAAGCGATATTATAACCGGGCTTGAGCTCGGTGCCGATGATTATATCACCAAGCCTTTCAGCATGAAGGTGCTGGTTGCCCGCATCCGCGCGGTCCTGCGGCGCCGGCAAAAACCGCCCACGGACAAGAATGCCGTCATCTCTATCCGCGACATGGTCATCAATCCCGGCCGCCATGAAGTGCTGGTCAAAAACAAGCCGGTTGAAATGACTTTTTCCGAGCTTAGAATTCTGCATCTGCTGGCCGGACGGCCGGGCTGGGTGATGACCAGGGAGCAGATCGTGGATGCGGTGCGCGGCGAGGATTATGCCGTAACCGACCGGGCGGTTGATGTGCAAATCGTGGGAATCAGAAAAAAACTTGGCGCACGCGCCGACTATATTGAAACCGTGCGCGGCGTGGGATACCGGTTTAAGGAATGAATCTGCGGCCCAAAAAACTTTTGTGGCGGATTTATCTCTCGTTCCTGGCGAGCGCCGTGTGCGCGTTTGCCTTCATCGCCTGGTATTCAGTTTCAGCGCTGCGTCAATTCCATCAGGAACAGGTGGGCGATGATTTGCTTGTCCGCGCCCGGCTCATTGCCCAGGAAATTCCGGAACATCCGGAGAGCGCCGGCGCGGACGCAACCGACCGGCTCTGCAAGGACCTGGGCCGGCTGACCCGGACGCGGATCACGATTGTGGCGCTGGACGGCCGGGTGCTGGGCGATTCCGAAGAAAGTCCCGCCGCCATGGAAAACCACAAAAACCGGCCGGAAATCGCGGCGGCCTTGCAGGGTGAAACCGGCCGGTCCGTGCGTTTCAGCGCCACCCTGCGCCGGACCATGATGTATCTTGCCATCCCCATGCATCGTAACGGCCGCATGATTGCGGTCATAAGAACATCCCTGCCGCTGTCGGTCATTGACTGGGCATTGCAGGCGGTCTACAAGCACATCCTCCTGGGCGGAATGATCATGGCCGTTCTATTCGCGGCGGTTACATTGCTGATTTTCAGACAAATCAACCGGCCGCTGGAAAACATGCGGCAGGCGGCTGAAAAGCTGGCGCAAGGCGAACTTGAAGCGCGCGTTCCGGAATCCGATTATGAAGAAACACGCATGCTGGCGCGCACGTTGAACCAGATGGCGGCCCAGCTCGGCGAACGCATGCGCATTATCACGGAACAGCGCAACGAACAGGAAGCCGTTTTCAACAGCATGGTTGAAGGAGTCCTTGCGGTTGATAATGACGAGCGGATTTTGCATCTTAATCCGGCCGCCGCGCGCCTGCTGGAACTGAAAAGCGAAGACGCGCGCGGACGCCATATGCCGGAAATTATCAGAAACCCCGATTTGCAGAAATTCGCCGGCCACACTCTTGCGCAATCCGGCATATTGGAAGGCGAAATTGTCATTTACGGCAAGGAGGACCATTTCCTGCAACTGCACGGCACGGTCCTGACCAATGCCGCCGGCATGAAGATCGGGGCCCTGGTGGTCTTTAATGATCTTACCCGGCTGAAACGTCTTGAGACCGTCCGCCGCGACTTTGTCGCCAACGTGTCGCATGAACTTAAAACTCCCGTGACCGCGCTCAAAGGTTGTGCCGAGACTTTGGCTGATTTTTCTTCCGTTACGGACCAGGAAAGAAAGAAATTTATAGACATGATGATCCGGCAGGTGGACCGGCTGGAAGCGATCATCAACGATTTGCTCAGCCTCTCCAAAATTGAGTTTGATTCCGAGCATGGAAAAATCCGGCTTGAAGAGGGTTCCATTCCGGATGTTTTGCGGCGTGCGGTCCAGACCTTTGCCGAACAGGCGGGGCAGAAGAAAATCATTCTTGCGGTTGATTGTCCCGCCGATCTGCGAGCCTCCTTTAAGGCCGCATTGCTGGAACAGGCCGTGGGGAACCTGATTGACAATGCCATCAAATACAGCGGCGCAGGGACGCGCGTGTCCGTGAGCGCCGGACTCAGCGGCGGCGATATTGGAATCAACGTGGTTGATCAGGGCCCGGGCATTGAAAAGAAGCATCTGGACCGGATTTTTGAGCGGTTTTACCGTGTGGATCAGGCCCGCAGCCGCGCGCTGGGCGGCACCGGGCTTGGGCTCGCAATCGTCAAACACATTGCCCTCGCCCACCGCGGCACTGTCGGCGTCACCAGCACAATCGGCCAGGGCAGTGTTTTCACCATCCGCTTCCCTCGGTAAAATAAACGGCGCCAGTTATGGACAAGTCATACACGCAGACAACCGATATTAAATAGAATTTCCCAGGAATTTCAACTTATTGATTGACTGGTCATTTTATATAATACCTTGACCATAGAGGTATCCAAGACATGACAAAAATATACACCGATTCTGTTTATTGGAAGGGCATTGTCAGGGCAAGCTTGTGCAAATATTTAATTCTGAGAGCCCTGGACGATGAGCCATTGCATGGTTATGAACTGATCCATAAGATTGCCGGCCAGACAAAAGAATTTTTCAGGCCGACTCAGGGTGCGGTCTATCCGATTTTGCGTGAGTTTATGCAGTGCGGCTGCGTCACAATGAAGCCGTGTGTTTTTCGGGGACACGAACGCAAGGAATACGCGCTTACCACAAAAGGTCGTAAGGCCCTTGTGGCCGCTGAAACAACCTGGCGCAGGGGAATGAAATGCCTGGAATCTCTCTGGTAATTTTTGGCCTGCCATGATACCCAGAGCGTCTGGATATCCCATATGAATACTGCAGTTGGATAAACGCGTTATATTGAAATATAAATTATATCATGATACCTAGATGGTCTAGGTATCAACATAAAACCAATTGGATACAAGCAAAGACAAGGGGGATTGAGGTAAAGCGCGCGCATCGGGTGGTTTATCCTGACATACTGGGACAAACTCAAACTGAATACAGACTTGCCTGATTTGCCAGACAGCATCTGGGATTTTGACATTACGGCAGATTTCGCAGACGATATCTGTAAAATCTCGTCTGCGCAATTGATCCTCCCCGGTGCGGCGTCAAGGCCGCAATTCACATGGGCCGATCTAACCAACTTCTAATTTTGCCCTCATGTTCTCCTAACCGGACCTTTTTAGTTTTTCTCATGTAATTCAGATGTGCTCTGTCCTGAAAATTGATCCCGAAACAAATTCGGGGCGCATGACAGAAGCCAACACGTCCGAAAGAAAGGAAAAAAACATGAGGAAGCTGAAATGGATGGGCGCCCTTCTGATTCTGCCGGCGCTGAACATTGTCGCAACAAGTCCGGCGCAGACGAACATGGATATGGTTGGAACAAATTCGGCGCAGACAAACCAAGCGGAAAGCCCTTGGCCTGCTCCTGGAGTTATGCTACTGGCACCGCCCGCGCCGCAAAAAGCTGGAACAAATCCGGCGCAGACGAACAATACGGGCACCCCCTGGCCGGCGCCCGGCGTTATGATCATGGCGCCGCCCGCGCCGCAAAAAATCTGGGCCGATTATGTCACGGTTTATGGCAGCATGCGCCTGCGGTTTGAGACGATCAATGACGATGCAAAAAAGAAATCGGACGGCGAACATTACACGCGCGATCGTTTGCGCATAAAGGGCCAGCTGGGCGCAGAGGCAAAGTTGGATGATCTGAAAACCGGAGTAAGACTTTCCACCGGTGGCGCAGACCCTGTTTCCGCGAATGTGACTCTGGGCGAGGGTTTACAGAAGGAAGACATCCGGGTTGATCTGGCTTATCTGGACTACGCCTTACTGAACGCGGACGACTATGGACTCAACGCTGTCGGCGGTAAGATGCAAAATCCTTTGATCGCCTACGGGGCTGACGATCTTGTCTGGGATCAGGACCTGACGCCCGAGGGCCTTGCGGCCAAGGGCAAGTGTGGCAATGACTGGTTGACTTTTCTGGCCAATGCCGAATACCTGTTTGTCAAGGAGCGCGATTCGCAGCCCAATGCCTGGGGCTGGGTCGGCCAGGGCGCGTTGCAATTTGACTTTATTCCTGAAATCAGCCTGACGCTCGGCGGAAGTTATTCAGGGTTTCAGAACTTCAAGGGCTATGACGTGATTGACTGGGAAAACAAGAATAATTCCTACGGCAACAGCACGATCAAAGGATCGGTCAGCGGCAACACCACCAACAAGGCTTGGGCAACCGACTTCACGCCGATCATGGGATTCGGAAACCTAGATCTCTTTGTAGGAAAAGTGCCGGTCTCTATCTACGGCCAAGCGCTCACCAATCCCGGGGCCGACGACAACAAGAATGGTTATATGGGCGGACTCTCGCTCTTCAAGGCCAAGAATCCCAAGACCTTTGAGCTCGGTTACGCTTATGCCCTGCTCGAAAAGGACGCGGCCCTCGGCATGTGGACCGACTCCGACCGCTGGGGCGGCGGCACGGACGGCAAGGGCAGCCGGTTCTACGGCAAATACCAGATCACAAAATATCTGCAGTTTGCCGTGAGCTTCTTCCTGGACAAAAAGAACATAGCGGACAACGAAACTGAATCAAGTTACAACCGCTTGCAGGTTGATTTGCAGGGGGTATTCTGAAATCGGAGAGGAGGATACGCAAACATGGAAACGAAATATGTCTTCCGAAATGAACTGAAGGACAACTGCATGGAACAGTGGATCCGGCACATGCTGGCTGCCCACCAGGTATTACGATCATTTGACTAACAATATTCTAACCACGCCCTAACATTGTTTTAACGTTCGTGTACTCAAATAAAGAAAAAGGAAAGGAAGCAATTCTTATGAAGAAACTGATAACGGAAATCATGATGGTGGCCTTAACTGGAATCGGCACAACCATGGCTAAAGATGTCAACAAAATCGTGGTGGATGGCTCCACCACGGTTGGACCCATCGCCAAGGCGTTTGCCGAATATTATATGGGCAAACACCCGGACGTAAATATCACGGTGAGCGAATCGGGGAGCGGCAACGGCGCCAAGAGTTTGATTAATGAAGTCTGCGACGTGGCGACCATGTCCCGGCCCATGAAAAAATCGGAAAAAGCGGCGGCGAAAAAAGCAGGCGTGCTGCCAATTGAATATATCGTCGCCATGGACGGCATCGCCGTGGTGGTGCATCAGAGCAATCCGGTGAACGATCTCACCGTAGAACAAATCCGCGATATCTACACTGGTAATATCAAGAACTGGAAAGAGCTGGGCGGACCGGATAAGCCGATCGTGGTCATCAGCCGTGATACCAACAGCGGCACCTACGAAACTTTTGAAACGCTTGTCATGAACGGCGCAAAAATTGCGGGGAAGACGGAATACGTCGGCAGTAATGGCACGATTCGCCAGAGGGTGATGAGCACCGAAGGCGCCATCGGATATGTGGGCCTGGCCTTCCGGGAAGGCGTTAAGGCGCTGAAGGTCAACGGGATAGAAGCTGTACCCGAGACGGTGCTCTCCAAGACTTATCCCATTGCGCGGCCCTTGTATATGTATACCAACGGCCGTCCCGGACCAGAAACGCCGCTTTGCGAATTCATTAAATTTTCCGACACGCCGGAGGGAAAAAAGATTATTGAAGACACGGGTTTTGTGCCGTTGAAATAAGTTAAGTAGTAGCACCGTAATAAGAAAATCCTGGATTCCCGATTCCGCCGGAACGGATCGGGAATGACAGAACTATTGCCGGCCGATAGGCTCTATTCTGTCATTCTCGCGGAAGCGGGAATCCAGTTTTTTTACCAATAATGCAGTTATGAATATAAATGAGACAGATTTGCCATCATTGCTGTTAAGCAGCCGCGCGCAACGGCAGCAGCGGCTGGCAGCCATGCTGGGGAATTTCTTTCTCCTGGCAGTAACCTCGCTTTCTATGCTCGCGGTTTTGTTCATATTTTTCTTTATCGCGCGCGACGCCTGGCCGTTTTTTCACCATGAAAGCTTGCGCGAATTCTTCACCAGCACCCGCTGGTATCCTTCGGCCGCCAGGCCGGAGTTCGGCGCTTTGGCGATTTTCGCCGGAAGCGCCTATGTAACCTTCGGCGCGATCATTGTGGCGGTGCCGCTGGGCATTGCCGCCGCGGTGTGCTTAAGCGACATCATCCCGTTTGGCCTGCGTCAGTTTGTAAAACCGGTCATGGAAATGCTCGCCGCCATTCCTTCCGTGGCCTATGGATTTTTCGCCCTGGTGGTGTTTGCGCCGCTCCTTCAGCAGCAGGGCGGCCAGTTGCTGGCGGTCGGCGTCTGGATCATTGGCCTGCCCGCGGCGGCGCTGGGAATAATCGTTTTCAGCGACGTGGTCAGCGATTGGCTTGACGATAGACTGACGCGCGGAAATTTAGAAGTTGGTAGGGCGAGGCGTCCCGCCGAGCCGTCTGAAAGGGCGGCTCGCCCACGCTGGAAGCGTGGTGAACCAGAGGGCTTGCCCCGCGTTCCGCGGGGTTCGCCCTACCAATCGGAAATGGACAAGCCGCGCCGTCCTGATTTTCGGTCTTTCATACGCTGGGGCACTATGATTGTTCTGGGAAGCGGGGCGTTGGCCGTTTTAATGGCGATGAGCAAGTCCTTGAGCGTCTTGCGCATCGCCAGCGGCACAAATGCTTTTAACGTCTCCATCATCCTGGGCATCATGGCCCTGCCGACCATTGTCAGTGTTTCCGAGGATGCGCTTCAATCCGTTGGCCGCGAACTGCGCGAGGGCAGTTATGCGCTGGGCGCCACCCGCGCCGAAACAATCATGAAAGTGATTCTGCCCGCGGCCGGCAGCGGCATTCTCGCGGCTGTTATCCTGGGGATTATGCGCGCGATCGGCGAAACCATGGTGGTCTGGATGGCTTCCGGCAATGCGGCTCAGATTCCGCACCCGTGGTATAACATGCTGGAACCGATACGCACCCTGACAGCAACGATAGCCGGAGATATGGGCGAGGCCGACCAGGTTACCGGCTCAGCCCGTTACCACGTGCTTTTTGCGATGGCATTCTGCCTGCTGGCGTTTTCTTTTGGCTGTAATCTTGTGAGTGAATGGTTTATCCGGCGCGGCCGGAACAGATAGGGCCGCACAGCCAGCCGCAGGCTGATCCGCCGGTGGCGGGCCTTGTGCGGCCGAAAATACGGCGGAACCATGCCTTTGGCTTGGCAAGCTAGGCTGTTTACCACGCTCAAAGCGTGGTCCCGCCCTACCATCGGAATATAAAACATGAAACTGCAAACCAGAAAAATTTTTGACCGCTCGTTTTCCGGCGCCGGCTTTCTGGCAATCCTGCTCATGACTGTCGCGCTGGTTGTTCTGCTCGCCCCCATGGTAATCCGCGGCTGGGGCGCGATTTATTTTACGGGCACGGTTGAGCATCGGAAACTGATGCTGGAAAAACTTGAACGCGGCAATCCGGCGCGGATTGAAGCCGAAATCAATGCCGCGCATGAAGCGCGCGCGCCTTTATACCGGATGATCGCTGATTTTGAAAAACAGCTTGAAACCAGCGCACCGGAAAAAAAACGCAAATACGCAAAATCTCTGCCGGATTTGAAAAAGGCGCTGCACGCTTTGCTTGGCCCGGCGCCGGGGGTTCAAAAGCCCATGCTGATGCGCGACCAATACGGCCAGACGCGCTGGGATCGCGCACTTGTCAAACTGGGCAACATCATTTATCGCGAAGAATGGGATTACTCCAATCCGGCCAAGGGCGGAATAAAAAAATTGAAAAAACGCGCCGAAGATTTTGCGGACACGCCGGTTGAACCGCTTTTTGCGGACCTTGAAAAAAATTTGGCAGATATGCTGCTTCCCCGCCGGACATTTTACTGGCAGTTTCTTACGGATAACTCGTTTGACTCCCACTTTTTCGGCGGCATCTGGCCGGAAATCATCGGCACTGTTTATCTGGCAATCGGCGCCATGCTGTTTGCCGTTCCGATGGGAATTATTGCGGCGATCTATCTGACCGAGTATGCCCGTGAAACGCGCCTGATCGCAGTTCTGCGCACCTGCATCAACACCCTGGCGGGCGTGCCCAGCATCGTATTCGGCCTTTTCGGCCTGGCGTTTTTTATCACCACCCTGAAGGTATCAAGCTCCAAGAGTGTTCTGGCCGGGTCCCTGACCCTGGCGCTGATGATTCTGCCGACCTTGATTCGCGCTTCCGAGGAAGCCATCCGGGCCGTGCCGCATACTTACAAGGAAGCGGCGCTCAGCCTGGGCGCCGGCCGCTGGCGGACAGTCATGAGCGTCATTCTGCCGGCGGCCCTGCCGGGCATCCTGACGGGAATTGTCATCAGCATGGGCCGGGCCGCGGGCGAAACCGCGCCGATCATTTTCACCGCCGCGGTCAGCGTGGGTAAACCGCTGGCGCTCTGGCAGGTTTTCAGCCAGCCGACCCCGGCCTTGTCATGGAACATTTATAACCTGGCGACGGAACATGAGGCCGCGGATGAAATCCGCCACGTGCAATATGGCCTGGTGCTGACGCTGGTCGCGCTGGTGCTCTTGCTTAATCTGGCCGCAATAATCCTGCGCGCGTGTGTGTCCAGACGGCTGAAAGGATAACACACGGGCAGGCACAAAGCCTGATGAAAGAATAATTGTCATTCCCGTGTAAACGGGAATCCAGTCGCAGGAAAGAAAATATCTGGATTCCCTGGCCGAGCTCGGGCAGGCCCACTTTCGCGGGAATGACCGGCATAAAAATGCAAAAAATGTTTAAGAAAAGGGAGACAGATGAATCCATTAAATATAACCATGCCAGACCGGACGGATGTCCGAAACGGCAATAACATCGGACAAGTTCCGACTGAACAAACACACGTGGCGGTTAATAATTTTTCCGTCTTTTATCGCGCCAATCAGGCGGTCAGGGACGTTACTTTTAATATTCCGGCAGGCTATGTCACCGCCATCATCGGTCCGAGCGGCTGCGGCAAAAGCACCATTTTACGCGCCATTAACCGGATGAACGACCTGGTCCCGGGATGTTATACCGCGGGACAACTGCTCGTTGATGGACAAAACGTGTATCGTCCGGACTTGGACGTGGTCATGTTGCGCAAACGCGTGGGCATGGTTTTCCAGAAGCCGAATCCGTTCCCGAAATCCGTGTTTGACAATGTGGCCTATGGGCCGCGATTGCACGACCAGTTGCGGCAGGGCGAACTGGCGGAGATTGTGGAGCGCAGTCTGATTGACGCGGCCTTATGGGATGAGGTCAAGGACCGGCTGGACGATAATGCCCTTTCGCTTTCGGGCGGCCAGCAGCAGCGGCTCTGCATCGCGCGGGTGCTGGCGGTAGACCCGGAAATTTTGCTCATGGACGAGCCCACTTCGGCCCTGGACCCGCGCGCCACACTGCGCATTGAGAATCTGATCGCCGAACTGCGGGGAAGATATACGATTATCATTGTCACCCACAACATGCAGCAGGCGGCGCGGGTATCGGATTTCACCGCCTTCATGTATGAAGGCGTTTTGATTGAATACGGCCCTACCAGAGAAATTTTCACAAAACCGAAAAACAAGCAAACCGATGATTATATTACCGGCCGGTTCGGATAAAGGAGAAAGATGAACATTCAATTACAGAAGGAAATAGAAAAACTGAAACAGCAGGTTTTGGCGCTGAGCGCCAAGGTGGAAAACGATCTGCGCCTGGCGGTGCGGGCGGCCGATAATCAGGATGCAGACCTGGCCGAGGAAGTGGTCAACCGCGAGGAAGAGACCAATGTCATGGAAGTGAGCGTGGAGGAGGAATGTCTCAAAATTCTGGCCCTGCATCAGCCCGTAGCAAGCGATTTGAGGTATATCGTGGCCGTGCTCAAGATCAATCAGGACCTGGAACGCATCGGCGACCTGGCGGTCCATATTGCGGAGCGGGCCCTGTTTCTCTGCCGTCAACCGCCGATTGCCATGCCGGTCCGTCTGGAGCAGATGGCGGCCAGAACCGAGGAATTGCTCAAACAAGTGCTGGATGCCTTTGTGAACTTTGATGAATCCGCGGCCCGCGAGGTGTGCGCGGCGGACAGCGAAATTGACGATATGAACCAGGAAATATTCCAGCAGGTCAAGGAGATCATCATGCGGAATCCGCAGCAGTTTGAAGCCCTGCTGCAGATCATGCATATTGCGCGGCACCTGGAGCGCATCGCCGACCACGCCACCAACATCGCCGAGGATTTGATCTACCTCATTGAGGGCCGCATTGTCCGCCACGCGCCGGAAATCCTCCGGGCCGATGCTTCCGCAAAACAAACCTCCGGCGGTTAAAATACAGCCTTATCTTTTACTTGTTTGATCCGGCGGGAAGCGCTAGTATGTGCGCTTCTTGCCGGAGTGGCGAAATGGCAGACGCGCCGGACTCAAAATCCGGTGGTGGCAACACCATGTGGGTTCAACTCCCTCCTCCGGCACCAGTCCGATTTGTCCATTTTTTTATTTTTTTCATTGTCTTAAAGATCATCATTTAATATTATCTTTAGAAGCCGGTAATATATTGTTAAGAGCGGGGGCATCAATGTTAAAGGTGGGGGCAAAAAGGTTATTTTCAGCGGCATTATGCGCATGGGGGATAACAGTTTTTGTCGCGGCCGCCGGAACAACCAATGTTGTGCCTTTCTCTGATGATTTTGAAAGCTACGCCAATCTCACGCCGCTCATTGACGGCACCAACGGCTGGTATGCGTCTTCCAATATCGTCATTGTCCAGACCAATACGGCCTATACCAACGGCGGCGGCACCAAGGCCGCCATGGTCCCGCCTTACTGCAATCTTTCCAACCGGGTGGTTGAAGTAGCCAGCAGTAATATCTGGGTCAGCATGCGCGGCCAGTCCTGCCTGGGATTTTTTGAGGAGCCTTCCACAAACACCACCGCTCTTTTTGGCGTCGGCATCAACGGCTATTGTTCGGTCTACAACGGAACCAACGGCTGGACGGAGATCAGCACCACGATTGACGGCGCATCCGCGCCGGTAATTGAAACCAACCAGTGGGCCAGATTTGATTTGCGCCTTAACCATAACAATCATACCTGGGCGCTCTTTGTTAATTATCAGTTAATGCGAACCAATATCGTTTTCGTCAACACCAATCAATCCTCGTTCTCGGGTTTTGATGTCCAGGGAGTCGGCACGGTGGAGACGAATTATACCACGCCTTCCACGACGAGTTATCTTGACAATGTGGCGGTGAGCTATACCCCCCCCACCAACCTGACCGAGCAGACCAACAACTGGCGGCCTGTTATGGCGATTGATGTTACCAATGTTTCGCGCACCATTGTGCAGGGGCTGAACGCGGCCAGCAATTCCTTTCATGTCTGGAAGTCAGCCGGTTACCTGGCCATGCACTTTACCAACAGCGTCACTTACACCAATAGCGGGGCATATACCAACTGGCTCTCAACCAACCCGGACAACGGCACTAACTACGGCGAGCTGAGCACGGTCTGGCTGGTGTTCAATACCACCAATTTGCCCGCGAGCAACCAGCCGTATCAGGCCGTGGTGCAGATTGACGGCACGGATGATTTCTTCGGCATAAGCGCCAGTAATTCACCGCAATCTATTCTGGTATCGGTCTTTGTGCAGAGTTCTCCGCAACTATACGTGACTCCGCTGAATCTGACCAACTCGGTTACCACAGGGCGCCGCGCTTCCGGCCAGAATATTTATGTGGCCAACACCGGCGCGCCGCCCCGGTCCGCCATGGCCTATACTGTCAGCCCGGGCACCAACTGGATTTCTGTCAGCTCATCCGGCGGCTCGGTGATTGATGAAACCAACACGGTTGCTTTCACTTATTTGACTGAAACCCTGTCGCCCGGCTGGTATACCGGCCTTGTCACTGTCACGGCTTCCGGGGTGGCAACCCAGACGGTATCAGTGGCCATGCGCGTTAACAGCATTCCCGTTCTGTCATGGAACGCCGGTCAGCTTACCTGGACCAATCTCATGACCGAGGGAGAAACGCTCGCCAACGCGAGTTTTGATGTCTGGAACGGCAGTTCCGCGCCAACCGGAACAATACAGTTCACCGTGTCATCCGATGCCGACTGGATTGAGCTGAGTCCCGACTCAGGAACAAGTTCCGGCGAGCGCCAGGCCATTGCCGTCACCTACCATGTTTCCGATTTGCTCCCCGGCGAGCATACCGGCACGGTTACGCTTGCGGGCGTGGATGTTTCCACGGGCGTCGCCGCCTCAAACTCGCCCTTGACCATTGTCGCCAATTTAACCATCAGAGGCAAGGCCACTCTGGCTGTTAATGTTGATAATCTCTCAAATTCCGTGCTGGAGAACGCCGCGGTAACCAATCTGGAGGCCTTCAACATCTGGAACGAAGCCGGCACGCCCCGCGGCGGGTTGTCTTACACGGTTACGCCCTCCGCCAGCTGGCTCTCTGCCAGCCCTTCCAGCGGAATAGTTACCAATGACACAAATACCATTGCTGTCACGTGGACGGCCGGCAGTTACGCGCCGGGCACATACAGCGGTTCCATTATCGTTGACGGCACCGATCAGTTGAGCGGAAGCCGGGCGCGCAACGCTCCCAAGACAATCAATGTGCAGATGACCGTCCTTTCCCGGACGCCGGTCAATTATGAAAAACCGACCATTTACGGCACGCCCTATATCGGCCAGACCCTGACCGCGCGCAACGGACTCTGGCAGAATATGGACCGGCTGACCTTTACTTATCAATGGCAGCGCGCGAATAACATCTCCGGCGCCGGCATGACAAGTCTTGCGGGCGAAACAACAAGCAATCATGTGGTGCTGGCCGCCGACCGCGGGAAATATATGCGCATCGCTGTCACGGCGACCGATCCCACGCCGCCTCCGCGCTCAACAACGGCCTATTCCGACATGGTGTCAACGGCAAAAATAAAGGCGGCGCCGGGTGATTTTAACGGGGATGGCATTACTGATCTCTGGTTCTTTGACCCCGCCACCGGCATGTGGCGCGCCTCGTTCGGCGCCAATTCATTTGCCGAAGGCCAGTTTGGATCAATCGGCATGACGGCTGTTCCCGGCGATTATAACGGCGATGGATATCTGGATCTGGGGCTTTATGAAAGCGCGCACGGCATGTGGCATATCCTCTGCCTGCCCTCCGGCCCGGCCCTCAGCGGCAGCATGTTCGGCGGGCTGACGGAAGAGACCCAGGCCACCCCGGTTCCCGCCGATTATGACGGCGATGGCCTGACCGATGTGGCCCTTTACTGGCGCGGCTATTGGGCCATCCTTTATTCCAGCCTGGGCAGAATAGTCCTTATTCCGCCGATTGCCGCAGAAAACGCCACGCCGGTGCCCGCTGATTATGACGGCGATGGCATTGATGACCTCGGCGTTTATGATGCCGGACTATGGACCATTTATAATGCCCTCGGCGAACTGCGGTCCGTCTCGTTCGGCAGTGCCGCCTGGCTCCCCGCACCCGGCGACTATGATGGCGACAACATCGCGGACCTTGGCATCTTCAGCCAGAGAACCAACCTGTGGAACATGGTTTATTCGTCATCCGGCGTCACGAATGCGCAGTCCTTCGGCTCCAGCCTCGGAGCCAACCTGCCTCTGCAGGGATATTATGACCACGACCCTTATTGCGATCCGGCCACGCTTCATGATTCAACCAGCGGCGACTTTATAATCTGGTGCGTAACGCGCACGGCCGACACAAACTTCACTTACCGCGGGCAGACATATCAGAGGAGCATTAACGACTGGCGGGTCAGCTGGTGAAATACCCTGGCGAAGAAGGATGATCCCTCCTTCATCCTAAATCCGTGCTTGCGCCTCAAACGCAATGTGATATTTTTTCCGCATTTGATTCTGAATTTTAATTGAGGTCAACAATAGTATATGAACAATCCTTATCTGAAATTTGTATCTGAATATGCGCGTCTGATCAACGAAGGGCCCGGCCTTCAGCTGGGCGGCTTCCCGCCCGTGGCGCGTTCTTCCATTCCCAAAGAAGCGCCGCGCGCGCTGGTGTTTTCCCCCCATCCCGATGATGAATGCGTTGTCGGCGCATTGCCTTTGCGCCTGTTGCGCGAATTGAAGATGAACGTGATCAATGTGGCGGTGACACTGGGCAGCCGCAGGGACCGTCAGATGGAAAGGCTCCGCGAATTACGCCATGCCTGCGATTATCTCGGCTTCGGCCTCATTCAGACGGCCGAGTCCGGACTTGAAAAAATCAATCCTAAAAGCCGCAAGCAGGACCCGGCGCAATGGGATCATGCGGTCCAAATTGTGGCCGGGATAATCGCGGACCATCAGCCGCATGTCATTTTCATGCCGCATGAAAACGACTGGAACAGCACGCATATCGGCACTCATTTCCTGGTGGCCGATGCCCTGCGGACATTGCCCGAATCATTTTGCAGCTGGATCTGCCACACGGAATTCTGGGCGCCGATGGATAATCCCAACCTGATGATTGAAATCAGCGTCGCCGATCTGGCGGACCTGCTGGCGGCCCTTTCCTTTCATGTGGGCGAGGTCAGCCGCAACCCCTATCATCTGCGGCTGCCGGCCTGGATGCAGGACAATGTGCGCCGCGGCGGTGAACTGGTCGGCGGCCAGGGAGGCGAACCGCCGAATTTTAATTTTGCCATTCTTTACCGTCTGCAGAAGTGGGCCCATCACAAGCTGGAAGCAGGCCAGAAAAACGGAAAATTTGTGTCCTGCAATGATTCCCTCCAGCTGATCTTCGGCTGAAAAGCGCAGGTTTGCATCCCGGCCTGATATGTTATTGGAACCCCCTTTCAAAACTCATCAAGAAACGGTCGCGCGAAAGCGCGACCCTCCCAATATGGCCTTTTTTTGAAAGGGAGGGATCCAGCCTTCGTAGCCAAGGGCTTTACTACGGCGGAGTAGGCCGCGATTATCCCGCCCGCAACGCTGTCGCGTAAGCGACTGCGGGCAGGTCGCGTCCGAATGAGTTTTGAAATTACCTTATTGATTATCGCCCTTCCTGGTCTGCAAGCCGGTGATTTCTTCCAGATCGGGAAACCCGTTGCCGTCTGAATCGGGATTGAGCGGATTGGTTTTATAAAGGTTTATCTCGTCATAATCGCTGATGCCGTCGCGGTCGGCGTCGGCACAGACTTTGATAAACACTTTGATTTCCCCCTCCATGCCGACCGGCAGGGAATAGTTTTTGCGGAAACGTATTTCACCGGATCTTTCGGCAACGATGTTGGTCTGTTTTCCGATGTAATAAGCCTTGTTGGTCTCGCTGCTGATCTGCATGATCAGAGAATTGGCCGGGGCATTCACTCCAAAATGCTTTTTATAAATATCCGGGTTGCCCTCCGGGCCGTAAGAGGCAAAATGGTCGCTCCACTGGCCCTCCGCCCGGCATTGAATAACCTGGCCGCGTTTGACCCGGATATGGCTGTTTTGCCAGACGCGATCGGCCTGGACCGTTATCGTGTATTCCACCGGCTTGACCTCATTAACCTTTAACTGGCCCCGGACACAGCCGGCCAGTGCGGCCGGAAGAAAAACCATTGTTAATACATATCTCATCCGTTTTTGCCTTCAAAATCGCGCATGAAAGCAATCAGCGCGTCAACCCCTTCGGGCGGAAAGGCATTGTAAACTGAAGCCCGGATGCCGCCGACCGAACGGTGCCCTTTGAGGCCCTTGAGCCCCGCCTTGGAAGCTTCCTTGAGGAACTGTTCCTCCAAAGCCTCGCTGGAAAGCCGGAAGGTGATGTTCATGTCAGACCGGCATTCGCGCACGGCGGTTCCCTTGTAAAAACCGCCGCCGTCAATGACCGCATAAATTTTTGCCGCTTTGTCCATGTTCCGGCGGTGGATGTTTTCAAGGCCGATTTTCAGCATCCAGCGCGAAACAAGCATCATGATGTAAATGCTGAAGCAGGGCGGCGTGTTGTAAAGCGAGTTTTCTTCAATAAACGTTTTGTATTTAAGGATGGCCGGCACATTGTCCGCAACGCGCCCGGCCAGGTCCTTGCGGATTACCACCAGCGCTATGCCCGAAGGCCCCAGATTTTTCTGGGCGCCGGCATAGATGAGGCCGAATTGATTAATGTCAAACGGGCGGGAAAGAATGTCCGAGGACATGTCGGCCACGAGCGGACTTTCCGTTTTGGGAAATGACTTCCATTGCGCGCCGGATATGGTTTCGTTGGAGGTAAGATGAACATAGGCCGCCCCCGGGGTCAATTTAAGGCTGCCGATGGCGGGCACCCTGGTCGGAATTTCCTTGGCGGTATTCGCGGCCATATTAACCTGGCCGACAATCTGGGCTTCCTTGACCGCCTTGGCGGCCCAGGCCCCTGAGTTGATATAATCCGCCGTCTGGCCGGCGCCAAGCAGGTTAAGCGGGACCATCGCAAACTGCAGGCTGGCGCCCCCGGCAATCAGGCATATGGCGTAATCATCCGAACAGTTAAGAAGCTTCCTGTAATTGGCGATTGCCTCGGCATGCACCGCATCATATTCCTTTCCGCGATGACTGCTTTCCAGCAGCGACATCCCGGACTTCTGATAATCCACCAGCTGATCGCGGGCCTCCTCCAGAACTTCCAGCGGCAAAACGGCGGGTCCGGCGTTAAAATTATACACACGCGCCATAGTTTGGTCTCCTTTCGCTTGTTTTTTGACTGGCTCCTATTCCATTGTTAAATTTGTCTTTTTATTATACCCGAATTTAGCGCAAATCAAAGCAGATTTGCATGCCGGATAAATCCGCTGCCAAAAAAATATTACATTTAATTTGACGGCTGAAAAACGAATTGATATTCTTAAAACCAAAAGATAGAAATTATATTATAATTTTTAGCGCTGATTTGCAACCAATGACGGCAAAAAAATACGGGAAAAGCAAATACAAACGGGTCATATTGAAATTGAGCGGCGAGACCATGCAAAACCTCCGCGCGGGGCAGAGCATTGACCCGCAGATCGTGCGCCGCGTGGCGGCCAGCGTGAAAGCCGGCCAGCTTATGGGCGCCCAGATTGCGGTGGTCATCGGCGGCGGCAACATTTTCCGGGGCGGCAACGGCCAGTCACACGGCATTGACCGCAACACCGGCGATTACATGGGCATGCTGGCAACCGTGATCAACGCCCTGGCCCTGCAGGACGCGCTTGAAAAAATCGGCGTGAATACCCGCGTGCAAACGGCCATTGAAATGAAACAGATCGCCGAACCTTTCATCCGGCGCCGCGCCATCCGCCACCTGGAAAAGGGCCGCATCGTCATTTTTGCGGGCGGAACGGGCAACCCCTTTTTCACGACCGACAGCGCCGCGGCCCTGCGCGCCAACGAGATCAACGCGGAAATTCTCCTGAAGGCGACCAAGGTTGACGGGGTCTACAACCGCGACCCCATGAAAGACTCGTCGGCCAAAAAATACATGCAAATATCGTTCCGCAAGGCCCTCGTGGACACGCTTAAAATAATGGATTCGGCCGCATTTTCATTATGCATGGAAAATAACATTCCGATCGTTGTTTTTGACTTTTTCAAGGAGGGCAACATACAGCGCGTTCTGGCCGGGGAACGGATCGGCACAATAATCTCAAACTGACCCTTGGGAAGGGGGATTAAAGATGGCATCGCTTGACGACATTCTGCTGGGGACTGAAGAGCAAATGGAAAAGGCCCTGGAATTTATCCATCAACAGTTCGCCGGATTGCGCACCGGCAAGGCCTCGGCCAGCATGGTGGAACATCTGACGGTTTCCTATTATGGCTCATCCGTGCGTCTCCGGGAAATCGCCAATATTTCAACTCCCGACGTGAGGCTGATTGTCATCAACGCCTATGACCCGACCGCCCTGTCCGCCATTGAAAAGGCCATCATCGCGGCCAACCTCGGCATCACCCCCATGAATGACGGCCGGGTGATAAGGGTTCCCATACCGGAATTAAGCGAGGAACGCCGCCGCGAACTCGGCAAGGTTGCCCGGCAAATGACAGAAAAAGGCCGCGTTGCCATCAGGGGCATCCGGCAGGATGCGAACGAAAAAATCAAGGCGCTTTCCAAGGAAAGCAAAATCACCGAAGATGAAAAGGAAAACGGCCTGAAAGAAATCCAGACCCTGACCGATAATTACATAAAAAAACTGGATGAGACGCTGGAACGCAAAGAAAAAGAAATAATGACCATTTGATTATTGATTCGGTTGGAATCAGAACATGCGGGGAGATTGAACAATCATGGCTGATAATCCTCCAGTGCAGAAGAAGGATGAGTCGGAATTTGAGTCCCTGAAAAAGACGACCCGGATTTTCCTTGATGAGGCCTTGACCGCCAAGCCGGCCCCCAAAAAAGCGACCACCTCGGTAACCGGCCAGGTAATTGATGAAAAAAAGTCCACCGGACCGATCATGGGCATCCCAACCCATACGGCCCCGATTCCCCAGACCATCCGTTTGAAACGGCCTTCCACTTCACCGATTGTCATCAGTCCTGATATCACCACCGCGCCGACCGTGGTTAAAGTTGCCCATCCCAAACCGCCGACCGTGCCGGTCGGCGAAACCCCCACGGTAATAAAAAAACAGGTCCCTTCCAGGCCATTGCAGGAGACATCGCGTATAATTCTGGAACTAGGCCCCCAGGCAGGCGAAGTTCGGCCAAAGACAAGCCCGATGCCCGTCGTGTCGGCCACGGAACCGACTCCCGGTCCTAAAACGATCCGCTTAAAACGTCCGTCAACTGTTGTGCCTGTCGCTCCTTCTGCGCCGGAAGCGGCCGGGGACATGCAGGCCGCCAAAAAATCAGAAACGGCAAAAATTGAACTGCCGCAGAGCACGGAATTTCAAGCGGCCGCCGCCCAGCGCAAAACAATCAAAATAAAACGAACCGACCGCAACGTTATTTCGCGCGCCGTAACAGTGGCCCGCGAGGCGCCGGCCAAGCCCCAGGAAGAAAAGATTCTTCCAAAAGAAGCGCCGGCGCCAGCGACAGCCATTCCGGACGAGCCTCTGCCTGTTTTTTCCGCATTGGCCGGCCTGGCAATGGTCTGCCTCGCGTTGCTGGTATATCTGCTCGCCGCTCAGGCTTTTGGCCCCACACTGCTGTTGCCTGTTCCCGCGGGCCTGTTTTAATGCGAATACCATAATCAAGGAGGAATACCCATGAGCGGCGAAGGAATTGTTCACTTGAATGAAAGCAACTGGGAAAACGAAGTAACGGCCTCAAGCATTCCGGTTCTGGTTGATTTCTGGGCGGAGTGGTGCGGACCATGCAAAATGATCGCGCCGGTCTTGGCGGAACTGGCGAGCGAACTTTCCGGCAAGATCAAAATAGGCAAGGTTAATGTTGATGAAAGCCAGGCCTTGGCCGAAAAATTTCATATCCGCTCCATCCCGACCCTGCTGGTCCTGAAAAAAGGCGCGGTGCAGGAGCAGATGGTCGGCGCCCTGCGCAAGGACGATCTTAAAGGCAAATTAGAGACTTACCTGACGTGATCCGCGAAAGATGGTAAATTGCCGCGCGGGTCAGGGTTTTGCGGCGGATTATGCGCGCGAACGCTGGCCATAAATCCTGCGGTAATATTCCTGGTAAGCCCCGCTGCGCACCCGCTCCCACCAGGAACGGTTGGCCAGATACCAGTCAACGGTCTTCTGTAAAGCTGTTGCAAAATCAAACTCCGGCTTCCAGCCGAGCTCTCTCTCTATTTTGGCTGTGTCCATCGCGTAACGCCGGTCATGCCCGGGCCGGTCATTGACGTATTGTATGAGCGATTCCGGTTTGTTAAGCATTTTCAATAGCATCCGGATAACTTCCAGATTGGGAATATCATGCCGGCCGCCGATATTATAAATTTCGCCCGGCTTTCCCTTTTGCAGAACAAAATCAACGCCGCGGCAATGGTCGCGGACATAAATCCAGTCGCGCACCTGTTGACCGTCGCCATAGACCGGCAAGGGCTTGTCTTCCATGGCGTTGGCAATCATGAGCGGAATCAGCTTTTCCGGAAACTGGTAGGGGCCGAAATTATTGGAGCAGCGGGTGATGACCGTATTCAACCCATGTGATTTTGCGGCGGCGCGCACCATAAAATCCGAGGCGGCCTTGGTGGCCGCGTAGGGGTTATTCGGCTGAACCGGCGTCTCTTCGGTGAAGCGTCCCTCGCGGCCCAGGGTGCCGTAGACTTCATCGGTGGAAACATGCACAAAACGCGGCACGGAATATTCGCGGCAGGCATCCAGCAGACGTTGCGTGCCAAGGATGTTGGTCAAAATAAATTTATCCGGCCCAAGATGCAGACTGCGGTCCACGTGGCTTTCGGCCGCAAAATGCACCACCGCGTCAAACGCCTGCGCTTTGAACGCGGCCTGAATATCATCCGGTGAAGTGATGTCGCCCTTGAAAAACCGGTAGCGCCCGTCCTTCTCAATAGGCGCCAGGTTTTCAAGATTGCCCGCGTAAGTCAGCGCGTCAAAATTGACGATTTGAACATTCGCATGCTGCGAGAGCATATAATGGATAAAATTGCTCCCGATAAAGCCAGCCCCGCCGGTGATCAGTAGTTTCATGACAACTAGCTCCTTGCTTTTCCGATCCTTCTGTCATCCTCGCGAAAGCGGGGATCCAGAAATCTTTTAGGTTCTTCTGGATTCCCGATCAAGTCGGGAATGACACTATTGAACAATAATATTTTCCACGATGCGTTTGCAAGATACGGATCCTTGCCATATTATGTAAAATTATACCTTTCGCACAAACTTGCGGCAGACTATGCCCGCCTGCCGGAACAGGGCGGCCACCTGCCGGCCATAATGGTATTCGCTCTCATAAATCACTTTCTTAATTCCGGCGCTGATGATCATTTTGGCGCAAAGCAGGCAGGGGCTGTCAGTGCAATAAAGCGTGGCGCCCCTTAAACCCACGCCGTAATGGGCGGCCTGGATAATGGCGTTTTCCTCCGCATGCGAACAGACGCAGTCGCCAAGATTTTTACCCGAGCGGACGGCGCTGGCACAACGTGGACAGCCGCCCTCGTAGCAATTGCGGATGCCGCTCGGCGTGCCGTTATATCCCGTGGAAATAATGCGCTGTTCTTTGACAATCACCGCCGCCACCTGCCGGCGCAGACAATTGCCCCGGGTCCTGACAACCCGCGCAATATTCATGAAATAAGTGTCCCAGTCCGGCCGCCGTATATCCAAGGGTTTCATGCGCTGACACTAACAATATTCATGGGCCAGGTCAAGCTGGCAGAAAACCAGCGGCGTTGCCGCAGCATAATTTGTATTTCCGGCCCGACCCGCACGGGCAGGGATCGTTCCGTCCTATCTTTCTCTCCGGCGGATATGGCTGTCCCTGTCCCGGCGAGAATATTTTTTCCGTGTTCTCCGAGCGGAAGGCGGCCGCAATATGTTTTAATTCGCCCAGGGATGCGGCCAAGAAAGTTTTGTAAGCCTGGCAGAAATAATTGACCCGGCCGGGGTCTGTTCCGAGCGGAATATGGTGTTTCGGGCACCCGCCATGGCAGTATTGCAGATATTCGCACGACCGGCAGGCGGACGGCAAATCGGTCTTAAACTCCGCAAATTTCCCGACCAGCGGACTGTGCACAAGTTCGACAAGGGGATGATCCCCTATATTCCCGATCAGCCAGTCCTTGGAGACAAAATGATCGCAGGCGAACAGATCGCCGTTCCATTCCAGAACAAAGGCATTGGCGCATTCGCGGCTGTTACAGCAAATGGACGGCAAGCCGGAAACGAGCTGATATAATAAATCGTCAATGAAGCGCACCGAAACCCTGCCGACATGGTTATCCTTCCAGCAGGAAAATACCTCTCCCAGGAAATTTTCAAAATCACGCGGCGGACAGGAAAAGTCCGCGATTGATCCATCCGCTTCTCTCTCCAGGATGGGTATGAATTGAACATACTTGACGCCGCGATTGACCAAGAATTGGTAGATTTCCCTTCCTTTTGCGGTATTGGCGCTGTTTAACGTGACCAACACGTTAAATTCAACCCTGTTCTTCCTCAACAACTCCAGCCCCGCCATGGCAGCCAGGAAAGTCCCATGGCCGGCCGCGTCGCGCCGGAACCGGTTATGAAGCGTTTCCGGGCCGTCCAAGCTGATTCCGACCAGAAAATTATTTTCCATGAAAAAACGGCACCACTCTTCATTCAAAAGCGTGCCGTTGGTCTGGATGTTGTTTTTTACCAATTGATTTGGAAGGGTGTGTTTTTTCTGCAGCCGCACTGCCTGCTGGAAAAAATCCAGGCCGGCGAGCAATGGCTCACCACCCTGCCAGTTGAAGGCGCACATCTCCGGCATGGCGCGGAGATACTGAACGGTGAAATCCTCCAGCCGCTCGCCGGACATTTTAAGCGCGCGGCGGGGATCGTAAAGCTCCTTTGCTTTTGTCTTGTAGTAACAATAGGCGCAGTCAAGATTGCAGGTTGAGCAAACCGGCTTGATCATTACGCTGAATGGTTTCATGGACAACATGGCTGTGCCGTCAAAGGTTATGCGCCAGAATCTTTTTGACAAAATCAACCGCGATCACTGCGGCCGCCAGCAGAACCAGAACGGCAAAATATTTTTTGATATGCGCGGCGTGCAACCGGCGGCATATCCAGACCCCGATCTGCACTCCGATGGTGCTTCCCGCCAGCAACAGCATGACGATCCAGAGGTTGGCCTGGCCGGTGCGGCCGTAAATTATCGCGCCGGCAATTGAGCCAAAAAGAACCACACCTAGACTGGTGCCGATGGACTGGTGCACGGTCAGTCCCACCACCAACAGCATCGCCGGCATAAGCAAAACGCCGCCGCCGATGCCTAGAAGTCCCTGCAGAACTCCGACCAGCAATCCCAGGGCGCACAAACCGGGCAGGGAGATATTTGTCAGCTGCGCGGTCCGTATGGTAATGCGGGGTTTTCCGGGAAGCCGCGCAAGCAAGGATGACTTTGCGCCTTTTTTGTTCTGGTCATGCCATATCATGGCCGCTGTCACGGCCAGCAGGGCGATAAATATCCCATGCATAATCAGGGTGAACAAAAATTCACCAAAGCTGGTTTTTAGAAAAAGGTGAAGTTTTGCGCCCAGCAATGTCCCGCAGATTGCGCCGCCGGCCAGAATGGTCATGGTTTTCGGGGCAACATGGCCGAGGCGCATGTGCCTTGACCAGGCCGAGACGCTTGTCCCGATCGTAAATGACAGTGATGATCCGGCCGCGAGAGTATAAGGAATGCCCAGCAGAATATTCAGCATGGGCGTGATGAGAAAAGCCCCGCCCACGCCGAAGAGACCGGTTGCGACCCCCACCCCAAGACCGAGCCCGACCAGGAGGGTTATATGCCAAAAGCCGGCAATGCAATCAGGTATTTCAAAGAGGTTAAGCATCGCCCGGGGTGTGGTCTACGGAACCTTTCTTCCGCCTGAACCACTCAAAAACATATTCCACGCCAAGTCCCCAGAGCAGAGGCAAAACAATAAGCAGAATGACTTCAATCATGTTTCAGAACCATTCCTTTAACAGCGAAATATACATAAATTGCATGTATTTTCAATAAATTGATGATTTTTTCTGTTATGCGACGTTATGAAAAAAACATTGACATAACCCGAAAAATATCGTATCTTAAAACAAAATGAAGGAGGATATTGAATTCATTAGAAGCTATATCAGCCATGATTCCCGTTTGACAAAAACTGCAAGGGCGGAGTCTGCCCAATCACGTCAATTATTATTGGAGGCTATTCATGAAAACCAAGACGGCATTAACACTGACGGCAACCTTATTTGCGCTAACGGCCATATCCGGTTATTCATTCCGGGCGGATGATTTAACGCCGCCGGGCTTGAAGCAGGCCCAACAACCGGCCATGGTCAAAGTTCAAAACATCCAGCAGCCAACCGCCCAGCAATTGGAAGCGGCCCAGACCATTCCGGATGCGGAGATAAAATGGGATCCGAAGACCGGCACGCCGCTCTCCATCAGAAGCCAGGCCATTGCCAGCAGGAATCTCGGCGGCAAGGGATTGGCTGTCAGCCAAGGCGACTATACCCGGAACGCCATCGCCGTGCTGGACAGCTTGACCAGCGTCTACCGCATGCAAGACGCCTCCAGCGAATTCCTGGTTGAGAGCGTGGAAGGCGACAACCTCGGATTTCATCATGCACGTGTTACCCAGGTCTATCAAGGATTGCGCGTGGTCGGCGGCGACCTGATCGTGCACTTCAACCGCGCCGGCCAAGCCTACCAGGTCAACGGTAATTATGTTCCGGACCTGGCAGTCTCAATTGAGCCGAAGCTGGATGAATCGGCTGCGGTCAATGCGGCGCAACAGGACCTGGCCGCAATGGGAAAACTCCAGGGCGAGCTCAAGGAAGAACCGGAACTGGTCATCTACGCGCGCAATACCTCGCCGGTCCTGGCCTACGAACTGGTCCTGACATATTTAACCGCCGCGGGAACCGGCAACTGGCGTTACTGGATTGAAGCCAATAACGGCACTGTCATCAACCGCTATAATGATGTCCGCAAGGCAACAATTCAGGGAAATATTCTTACGGGCGAGGGCGGCCAGAGCGTGCAGGTTGAAGGAACTTATGCCTCCGGTTATTATTTCCTTTATAATTCATACCTGGGCATTTACAACGCCGATAACACCGGCTCGTATCCTGACAGCAGCGGCGGCAGTTATCCGGGTTATCGCACTTCGGCAAACTGGGGCTCCTCCGACCGCACGGAAATGTCCGCCACCTATAATTTTACCCTGATCCAGTATTTTTATTATTACTTTTACAGCCGCAACAGCTATGACAATGCCGGCGCGCGGGCCAATGTTTATGTGCATTTTCCCGGCGGAACGGATAACGCCTATTGGTCCCCGGATTATCAGGCATTTTTCTTTTATCCCGGCTCCAGTCTGGCTGAACTGACCGTGCTGGATATTACCGGCCATGAGTTCACCCATGCCGTCACCGAGAAGACCGCCAATCTGGCTTATCAAAACGAGTCCGGCGCATTAAATGAATCCTTCTCGGATGTTTTCGGCGCCTTGATGGAGTTTGCCTATCAGCCGGATGGCCGCGGTTATTATCCATATTCACAGGCCGGATACGCGGACTGGCTCCTGGCGGAGGATTGCAGTATCAGCACCATCTGCATGCGCGATATGCGCAACCCCAGCAGTCCCTACACGTCAACCTATCAGCAGGGTTATCCCCAGCCAAGCAAATACCAGGGCTCACACTGGTATAGCGGCAGCGGGGATAACGGCGGGGTGCACATCAATAGCGGCGTGCAGAACTTTTTCTTCTACCTGCTGTGCGAAGGCGGAAGCGGCAACAATGACAGCACCAGTTACAGCGTCAGCGGCATAGGCATAGCCAACGCCAGGCAGGTGGCTTACCGCGCCCTGACCGTATATTGCAACCAGAACACGGACCATGCCGGCGCAAGGACCGCCTGGATTTCAGCGGCCCAAGACCTCAACTCCGGCTGGGTGGATGCCGTCAAAGCGGCCTGGGATGCGGTCGGCGTGACGGAAGGCGGCAATCCATACGAAGCCCTGGCGCTGCAATATTACTATGCCGGACTGACCTACTATGATTATTACCTTTCCACCGGGAACCTTCTTGCCCTGGCATATACTTATTATTATTGGTCTTACGCTTATGCGTATTACTATTATGCCTACGGTTATTATAATTACGCTTATGCGTATTACTATTATTATCAAGCTTATGCATGGTATTATTACTACTATTACTACGGATATTACAGTTATGCTTATCAGGTCTTTGTGTATTATTACAATATAGCCTTATACTATTATAACCTGTAACTGTAGCGCGCCACTTGCCCGCAATGCTGGCGCGTAGCGACTGCAGGCGGGCGGTGTGGCGCGACCGCCGCACGCCCCGCCCTGGCCTGGCCCCTTGGCCGGCGCTGGGGCAGGCAGGGCGGCGCACCAAACAAAAAGGCCCCGTTTTCCGCGGGGCCTTTTTGTTTAATTTCCAGAGGGATAATCAGCCTTTGATGCAGATGAGCGGGATTACCCGGGCGATTTTTTTCGCCAGGTTTGATTTGACCGTGGCTTCAACCACCTCGCTCACGTCCTTGTATGCGCCCGGCGCCTCCTCGGCCACGCCCCTGATGGAAGGACTGCGGATAATGATATTCCGCATGGCAAGCTTAGTAACCACGTCCCTTCCCTGCCATTGCCTTGCCGCCTGAGTCCGGCTCATCCTGCGGCCGGCGCCATGACAGGCCGAGCTGAATGATAACCGAGAACTATCATTTGTGCCGGCAAGAATATACGAGGAAGTCCCCATGGTGCCGCCGATGATAACCGGCTGGCCGGTCGCCTGAAATTCTTCCGGAAGGGTCTGATTGCCCGGCCCAAACGCGCGCGTCGCCCCTTTGCGATGAACATAAAGCGCCTGCTTCCGGCCGTTGATTTTCAAGTGACCACTTGCCCCGTTGCGGGCCGGCGTGGCATACTCTTCAATGTGGCAGATATTATGTGAAACATCATAAAGGAGCGGCATATCCATCTTGCCGAAAAGGCGCTGAAAACCTTCCCGGGCAAGATGGGTCAGAATCTGGCGGTTGGCTAGGGCGCAATTGACGGCCGCGCGCATTGCGCCGAGATAAGCCTGGCCTTCGTCGGATTTGATCGGCGCGCAGGCCAGTTCGCGGTCAGGCAGGACAATGCCATGCTTGCCCGCGGCTTGCAGCATTGTCCTGGAAAATTCGGTCGCGATCTGATGCCCCATGCCGCGCGAACCGCAGTGCATGCTGATCACAATTTCGCCTTGGCGCAAACCGAAAACTTCGGCAATTTTCTCATCGTAAATTTCCGCTATCTCCTGGACTTCCAAGTAATGGTTGCCCGAGCCGAGCGTGCCCATTTCATCCCGCTGGCGTTTGCGGGCCTCTTTGGAAACCTGCCCGCATTCCGCCCCGGACATAACGCCGTTATTTTCAATCCGCCTGAGATCATCGGCTGTTCCATAGCCGCGCCGCACCGCCCATTGGGCGCCCTGGGAGAGCATATGGTCGGTTTCTGAATCCGTCAGCCGGATTTTACCGGTGCTGCCCACGCCGGCGGGAATGATCCTGAACAGCACCTCGGCCAGCTCTGCCTTGCGCGCGCTGATTTCGCCGGCTGGTATTCCGGTCAGCAGTGTCCGCACACCGCAGGAAATATCAAACCCCACCCCGCCGGCCGAGACCACGCCGCCCTGATCGGCGTCAAAGGCCGCCACGCCGCCGATCGGGAATCCATATCCCCAGTGGGCGTCCGGCATGCCATAGGCCGCCTGCACAATGCCGGGCAGAGAGGCAATGTTGGCCAGCTGTTCAACGACCTTGTTGTCCAACTCAGCCGCGAGTTGCTCCGAGGCAAAGAGTATCGCGCTCACGCGCATCTTCCCGGATGGCCGCAATATCCAGCGGAATTCATCCAGACGCTGCAGAAGCGATTTATCCATAATTTCTTTTCGGGGTTGTGGAACCCGCCGAAGCATATCCGCATTCATCCACGGGTTGAAACCCATGGCTTTCTGCGAAGGCGGGCAAATCAATCAATGTTTGCAACTGCCTTTTCCTGATTCTGTTTGTGAAAATCCACCAGGCAGCCCGCCTTGCATTTTGGATAACATCTGTTTTTGCAGGGCTCAACATGGATGGTAACGAGCGAATCGGGCATTATCTCCCTGATTTTAACGGTCAGTTCATCCGTTAATTTGTGGGAGCGATTCACCGACATGGCGGGATTGACCAGGATGTGGAACTCTATAAAACGCCGGCCGCCGGATTTGCGCGTGCGCAGATTGTGGAAACCCCTGATATGAGCGGCATGCGTGGCAATCATCAGGCGGAGCTTTTCCTCCTCGGCCGGCTCCAGCCCGGCGTCCAGCAGGTCCCGGACGGATTTAATTGTCAGGTCATAGGCGGCCTTCAGGATCATCACAGCCACCATCAGCGCCGCGACCGGGTCCACCCAGTTGAGATTAACGGCGGGGAAAAGATGATCGCCAATCCATATAATGCCGAGCCCGACCATGACGCCGACCGAGGTCCAGACATCCGTGCGCAGGTGCCAGGCGTCCGCTTCCAATGCAATTGATTCGGTCTTGCGGCCGATGATGAAAAGCAGATGGGAGACAATCCAGTTTAATACCGAGGAAACAAACATTATCCCAATGCCCCAAATCGGATCGTCAATATGCCGGGGATGAATCAGTTTTAAAACTGACTCATAAATAATCCAGCCGGCGGCGGCAAAAATAAGGAGCGCTTCAATGGCGCCGGAAAGGTTTTCCGCCTTGCCATGGCCGAAAGGATGTCCCTGATCCGCCGGCTTGCCGGAAATCTTAACGGCCGTAAAAGCGATCAGTGCGGCCAGCAGATCAATGCCGGAATGAATCGCCTCGGAAATGATCGCAACCGAATTGATCATCAGCCCGACCACTATTTTCCCCACAACCAGCAATGTGTTTGAAACGACCGAGAGCAGGGCCACATTCGTTTTTTGACGCTGAAGATTCATCTTTTCCCAATTTTATCTTCTTTTTAACCAATTGACTGTCAATCTCAGATTTTACGGGTAAACCGTTTATAAGCAAGTTTTTTATCCTGAATTACAAATGGCGTAATTTTTATTTCTTCAGGATTGAGTATTTGATCTTTTTTGGCAAACTGTTTGATTTGGGAGGAGATTCACCCATGATGCGCACCGGCATAGGGTTTGATATTCATCGTTTCGCGCAGGGCCGCAAACTGGTTCTGGGCGGCGTGCACATAGCATCGGATGTCGGGTTGGCCGGCCATTCGGACGCGGATGTCCTGTGCCACGCGGTCATGGATGCCCTGCTCGGCTCAGTGGCGGACGGCGATATCGGCCTTCATTTTCCCGACAACGAAAAACGCTGGAAGGACGCCGACAGCCTAAAAATGCTTGCGGCCGTCGGCCGGAGGTTGAAAAATAAAGGCGCGGCCATCATTAATATTGACGCTTCCGTGCTGGCGGAAAAACCGCGGCTGGCGCCTTACCGGGAAAAAATGCGCGGGAACATCGCCCGCTCGCTCGGCATAGACAAAGCACGGATTTCCATCAAGGCGACGACCCTGGAAGGCCTGGGCGCGCTGGGGCGCGGCGAAGGAATCGCCGTGATGGCAGTGGCAACGGTATCCCTTTCCTGTCATTCCCGCGCAAGCGGGAATCCAGAAAGGATTTAAGAGGATTTGATCTGATCCTGGATTTCCGATCTCGCCACGCGCGGCGCGCGGCAAGTCGGGAATGACAATATGCGGCATTTTTCATAATGGCTTAACAATGCTGACCATTTTCAACACTTTAACGCGGCGTATGGAGGAATTTGTTCCCCTTGCTCCGCCGCGGGTGGGTTTATACACCTGCGGGCCGACGGTCTATAACTATGCCACCATCGGCAATTTTCGGGCCTATGTCTTTGAGGATATTTTGCGCCGTTATCTGAGGTTCAGCGGGTTTCAGGTGCATCAGGTGATGAACCTGACGGACGTGGATGATAAAACCATCCGCGGCGCAAACGCCGCCGGCGTTTCCCTGAATGATTATACCCGGCGATATAAGGACGCCTTTTTTGCCGATATGAACACGCTCAATATTGAGCCGGCCGAGCATTACCCGGCCGCAACCGAACATATTCCGGAAATGATCAAGCTTATCCAAACGCTGGTCAGCAAGGGGTATGCTTATCCGGCGGCGGACGGCTCGGTCTATTTCAGCATATCCAAATTCAGCAAATATGGACAACTGGCGCATCTTGACATGGCGGGTCTGATGCCCGGAGCACGGGTCGCCAGCGACGAATATGAAAAGGAAAATGTGGCTGACTTCGCGCTCTGGAAGGCGTATCAGGAGGAAGACGGCCGTGTTGGCTGGGATTCACCGTGGGGCAAGGGGCGTCCGGGCTGGCATATTGAGTGCTCGGCCATGAGCATGAAATACCTGGGCGAATCGTTTGATCTGCACACCGGCGGCATAGACAACATGTTCCCCCATCATGAGGATGAAATCGCCCAGAGCGAGGCGGCCACGGGCAAACAGTTCGTCAAATACTGGATGCACTGCGCACACCTTATGGTGGAAGGCCGCAAAATGTCAAAATCATTGGGCAATGTTTATACCTTGCGCGATTTGATCCAAAAGGGCTATGCCCGCCGGGAAATACGTTATGTCCTGCTTTCCGCTCATTACCGCCAGGCGCTTAATTTCACGTTTCCGGCGCTGGATGCGGCCCGTTCATCCCTCCAGCGCCTTGATGAATTTGCCGCACGGCTTCATGACATCGTTAGGCAGGCTGATTCAATGAATGAGAATTTGAAAAAGGTAGGGCCGCACAGCCTGTGCGGCCGAAAAGAGGGCGGGACAGGCTGTCCCGCCCTACCAGTGAAGGAATCAACCGCGGCAAATGAGAAAAATCCGGAATGGACCGCCAAATGCGCGGAAAAATTCCGCGCGGCAATGGATGAGGATTTAAACCTGCCCATCGCCCTGTCGGCGGCGTTTGACCTGGTCCATGAAGGCAACCGGCTGATGGATGCCGGCGTGTTGACTCCGGCGCAGGCCTTGAACGCGCTTGAGGCGCTGGCCGCCATGGACCGCGTTCTGGGAGTCTTGAAACACGCGGAGGATAAGCCGGCCAGCGCCGTTATTGCGCTTGCCCAGGCAAGACAGAATGCAAGAAAGGCCAAAAACTGGGCGGAGGCCGACCGCTTAAGAAAAATGATTGAAGAAAAAGGCTGGATCGTCCAAGATGCGGCGGAAGGGTTCAAGTTGAAGAAAAAGCACGCATAGGAAAATATTGAACATTCAACGTCCAACCCTGGCCTGCGGCAGGGCAGGCTTTCAACGAAACGGATTGGGAAACTTTTCCTACTGTTCAATGTTGAACGTTTCTTCTGAAGCAGACAGAATCATGGAACATAAACGCGGCAAGTTAATAACTTTTGAAGGCATTGAAGGCAGCGGCAAGTCCACCCATGCGCGGCTTTTGGCGCAAAAAATGCGCGCCGCGGGTCATGCGGTCATTGAAGTCCGCGAGCCGGGCGGCACACGCATCGGGGAGGCCATCCGTCTTTTGCTGAGCCGGAAAAATTACCGGGAAGTGATGTGTCCGCAAACGGAACTACTGCTTTTCATGGCCAGCCGCGCCCAGCTCGTGCAAACAGTCATTTTACCGGCTTTACGGCGCGGGACATATGTCGTTTGCGACCGGTTTTCAGATTCAACCTCCGCCTATCAGGGCTATGCCCGGGGCTGTGATCTTGAATTGATCGCCGATATAAATTCCTTTGCCGTGCAGAACCTTGCGCCGGACCTGACGGTTCTTCTGGACCTGGGACTGCGAACCGGCTTCAAAAGACTGCATTGCCGCAACCAACGGCAGGGAACCAAAAAAGACCGCATTGAGAGCGAAAGCATGGCTTTTCATGAACGCGTTCGCGATGGCTACCTTGATCTGGCCGCGAAAAATCCGGAACGGTTCCGGGTTGTAAATGCGAACCGGGCGGTTGCAAAAGTTCACGCGGATGTCTGGAAGGCGGCGCGCAATGTCATTGAACAGTGAAGTAATTGACAAACTGAAACAGTTTCAGGACGGATTCGCCAGCGGCAGGCTGGGACACGCTTATCTGATTGTCGGCGATCCGCGCGGCAAGGCCGGCCAGCTGGCGGAGGGCATCTTGCAGATGCTTTTTTGTGATCAGGATGCAAACCGTCCCTGCGGCAAATGCCGCCACTGCCTGCGGGTGGCGAGGCATGTGCATCCGGATATTACCTGGATTGAACCGATCAAAAAATCGCGCGGCATCCTGGTTGAACAGGTTGAGGAAGTGACCAGAAATATATTTCAAACCACCTTTGAAGGCGGCTGGAAGGCCGTGGTCTTTGTCAACGCCGAGCGCATGAACAGCGAGGCGGCGAACAAATTGCTCAAGACGCTGGAAGAACCTCCGCCGCGCAGTATTTTCCTGCTGATTTCCGACCAGCCGGAGGCCCTCTTGCCGACCATTATTTCCCGCTGTCAAAGGGTGGCCTTGAGCGATTATCTGACTGATCCTGAGGATGATCTGCGGTCCGCGGTGCTTGACATTGCGTCCGGAGCGGCCGGCGGCCGGATTGCGGCGCGCCTGCTTCAGGCAAAGGAAATTCTGGCCCTTCTGGAAAACATCCGCGAGCAGGCTGAAAACGAAACGGACGAATGGCTGAGCTTGAATCAGGCCAGCGGCGAACAGGCCGGCGACCTTGAGGAAATCGGGCTGGGAAGAACCGAGGCCGTATATCGCGAAAGACGCCGGCAGGTGTTGCGTCTGCTGCTTTTGTGGCAGAGGGACCTGCTCCTTTGCGTGTGCGGACTGGGCGATGATAAATTGTTGTTTTACCGTTCTGATGCGGACCGGATCCGGGCGGCGGCCTCCGGTTTAACATGTTTGCAGGTAATAAATAATATAACCACGATTGAAACCATGCAGACCCATCTTGATCAATATTTGCCGGAAAACATGGCAATTGAGCGGGCGTTGCTGCGGTTATCCGCCTGCCCGGAAAGGAAACATGTTTCGTTTGCTTCATGTTGATTGCGGAGACATCCATTTGTGGCAGTGCAACAGTCCCGCCTCGCTTGCGATTCACAAGGGGGATGCCTGCATTGTGCAGAAAGAAAATCTTCTGGAATTCGGCCATGTCGTCATGGATTCCGGGAATAGCGCGGCGGAAGTCAAGGGCGCGCCCATGGTGCTCAGGCGGGCCACCCTGCAGGATCAGGCCGCGGCGAACGAAAATGTTCTTTTATCCAAAAATGCCTGGCGGATCTGCCAGGAAAAAATCGCCGTTCATAATCTTCCCCTGCGCGTGATGCGGGTTCATTATGCTTTTGACCGCTCGCAGCTGGTGATCGCCTTTACCGCCGAAGAAAGAATTGACTACCGGCAACTGGTCCATGATCTGACCACTGAACTGCACGTCCGGGTGGAGATGAACCAGATCGGCGCGCGCGATGCGGCCGCTTTGCGCGGCGGCATGGCACCCTGCGGCCGCATCATGTGCTGTAAAACCTGGTTGCAGAAGTTTGACAACGTGCACGTCAGTCTGGCAAAGAACCAGGGCGTGCCCCTGCGCCAGGCGTCCATCAACGGCATGTGCGGACGCCTGAAATGCTGTCTGCGCTTTGAATATTTCAGCTCTTATAAAGGACTGCCGGGCAATGCCTCTCCGCGGCCGGCGGCCCTGGCGCATGAAGAATAAAAACAGGCGCAAAGTTGGAAAAAAAGACTTGGCGTTGGCCGGCAAATAAGGATAATAGGGGGCATGTTAAGGATTCTTTTATTGAATGGCCCGAATCTCGGAAGGCTTGGCAAGCGGGAGCCGGCTGTCTACGGCACCATGACGCTCGCCGATATTGAGCGCCGGGTCAAGCAGGCGGCCAAAAAACACGGCGCAATGGTCACGGCTTTTCAGAGCGATGTTGAGGGAGTTCTTGTCGCCCGCATCGGCCGGAGCGAAGGCGTCTATGACGGCATTATTTTCAATCCGGGCGCTTACACGCATACCAGCATCGCCCTGCGGGACGCGCTGCAGTCCGTGCAGGTGCCCTGCGTTGAAGTGCATTTGTCAAATACCGCCGCGCGCGAGAAATTCAGGCACATCAGCCGCACGGCGGCGGCCTGTCTGGGACAGATAACGGGATTTGGCGCCCTGGGTTACGAGTTGGCGCTGATTGCCCTGGTTGATTATCTTTCACGCAACCGAAAAAAGGGAAGATAAAGAGAGGTAAATATGGAATTGGATGGAATCAAGCGCATCATTGAGCTGATGAATGAAAACGGATTAAACGAGTTTGAGCTGGAGGAAAACGGCGTGCGCATAATGATCAAGAAGGGCCAGACCGGCCAGGTTATCCACGCTGTCCAAGCGGTTGCGCCGGTGGCGGCCTCCAAGCCGGCGGAAGCCGCTCCCGCCGCTCCGGCCGCGGAGCAGACCAATTGCGTGGAGATCAAGGCCCCGTTTGTCGGCACATTTTACCGCGCGCCTTCGCCGGAAGCCGAACCTTACGTAACCGAGGGCCAGGAAGTTACCCCCGAAACCGTCTTGTGCATTGTGGAGGCGATGAAGGTCATGAATGAAATCAAGGCGGAAATCCGCGGTGTTGTGCGCGAGATTCTGGTTGAAAACGCTCATCCAGTGCAATATGGCCAGCCGCTATTTAAGATAGAAAAGATATAGGTTCACCGTTCTCTGAACCTCTCTACCGGGAAAAAACATGTTCAATAGAATTTTAATTGCCAATCGCGGCGAAATAGCCCTGCGGGTCATCCGGGCCTGCCGGGAAATGGGCATCAAGACCGTCGCCGTTTATTCTGAGGCGGACGAGAAGTCCCTGCATGTCCAGCTGGCTGACGAGGCAATCTGCATCGGCCCGGCTCCTGCCCAGGAAAGTTACTTGAAAATTGCCAACATTATCAGCGCGGCCGAAGTGGCGGATGTTGACGCCATTCATCCCGGCTACGGTTTCCTTGCGGAAAACGCTCATTTTGCGCAGATTTGCGAGAGCTGCAATATCGCCTTTATCGGCCCCCTGGCTGACAGCATCCAACGGATGGGCGACAAAGCCGTGGCCCGGGAAACGATGAAAAAACACGGCATTCCGACGATTCCGGGCAGTGATACTGTCTTAAAAACGCAGGAAGAAGCTCTGGAAGTGGCCCGGAAAGTCGGTTATCCGGTGCTGATTAAAGCGGCGGCCGGCGGCGGCGGGAAAGGCATGCGCATCGCCCATAACGATGTCAGCCTGGCCCAGGCGTTTATTATGGCCAGCTCCGAGGCGGAACGCGCTTTCGGCAACGGCGCCGTATATGTTGAAAAATATCTGGACGATGCAAGGCATGTTGAAATTCAGATTATCGGCGATCACCACGGCAACGTGGTCCAGCTCGGGGAAAGAGACTGCAGTATTCAGCGGCGTCACCAGAAATTGCTGGAGGAAACCCCCTGCCCGGTATTGACTTCCGATCAGCGCCGCAAAATGAGCAAGCTGGCCGTCCGGGCGGGCGAAGCCATCAATTACCGCAATGCCGGCACCATTGAATTTCTCCTTGACCGCACCGGCCATTTTTATTTCATGGAGATGAATACGCGCATCCAGGTTGAACATACCGTAACGGAGATGGCCACCGGCCTTGATCTGGTCAAGGAACAGATCCGAATTGCGGCGGGCGAACGGCTTTCCTTCAGCCAGAAGGAAGTCAACCCTGCCGGACATGTGATTGAATGGCGGGTGAACGCCGAAGATCCCTTCAACAATTTTGCGCCGTCACCCGGCAAGGTGGAATGGATTCACTTCCCCGGCGGACCCGGGATCAGGGTTGACTCGCATGTTTATCCGAGTTATGAAATTCTCCCCTATTATGACAGCCTGATTGCCAAAATTATTGTGCGGGGCGCGACGCGCATTGAGGCAATCAACCGCATGTACGGCGCGCTCGGCGAATTTATCATTGAAGGACCAAAAACCACGGTGCCGCTCGGCCAGGCTCTGATGAATGACTCTTTGTTCAGGCGCGGCCAGTATAATACCGCCTTCCTGGACAATTTTATCAAGGATGGCGGCGGGTTGCTGAATATGCCCCGCTGATCCGGCAAGGAGACCGAAAATGCAGACAAAAAACAATGCTCATATTGCATGCCACGGGTATCCGCCGGCGGCGGACGCGCGCGGCGGAGAACGGCCTGCCCGCAGCGCTTCGCCCAGCGATGCAGGCGGGCAGGACAAAAAGAAAAATTTTGCGGACCCGTATTACGCCAATGACCGGCCTGAAGAAGGCAGTGATCTTGGCGCGATCATGGTGCACCACGGGGTGATCGCGGTCATCGCCCGGACGGCCGCGCTAAAGGTGCCGGGCGTGGCGGCCATGAGCGGCTCTTTGGCGGACGGCATCGCCAATATCGCCAACATGATCGGCCGGAACACCGGCGAACGCGGGGTGAGCGTCAAAATGCAGGGGCAGAAAGTTGATGTTGAAATCAATATTGTCATTGAATACGGGGCAAAAATTCCCGAGGTGGCCTGGGCCGTTCAAAACGAAGTCCGGCGCGCCATTGAAGATATGACCGGCAAACAGGTCGGCACCATTGATGTGGTGGTGCAGGATGTCCGACTGCCTCTGGAAGCAAAAAATATTAACTCGGCACAAACTAAAGTTTAAAAAGGGAGGAAAAAAACATGAAATTTCTGCATGGTTTGATGAAATTCGTCATTTCAGTTTCACTTTTAGGTTTGGGCATCTTTTTCCTGGCCGATGTTTTCGGCGTTCCAAACCGCATCGGCTACTTCTTGTTTGCCGACGCCATCGGAAAATTTGTCACCGGCACGGCGCTGATTCTGATGGTTATCCTCTACTGGCTGACCGCGGTAAGCGGGGGCGCCAAGGAACAATTTCTATCGTTTGAAACCGAAGGCGGCAGTGTGAACATCAGAGTCAAGGCGGTCAATGAATTTCTAAAGCGCCTGGCCGATGAATTTGCCGACATCCTCAATCTGCGGGCGGACATCTCCGCCTCGCGCGACGGCCGAATTGAAGTTCAGCTTGATATTGACGTTAAAAGCGGGACGAAAATTCAGCAGCTTTCCCAGGTGCTGCAACAGCGCGTGCGCGAAAGCATGCGCGACGGCCTCGGCATCGCCGAAGTTACTTCCATAAAAGTCAACGTGAATGAAATCATTCAGGGCGACAAGCCTCTGCCCGAACCCAGCGGCCGCGCCGACTGGCAGGATACTTCGGTCTGAAAGCGCGGATATTTCCGGTTGTCAAAACGTGTGGATCAGCAGCGCGTCGCGCAGTTTTGGCTCAAACCAGGTGCTTTTGGGCGGCATGATCTGGCCGGCGTCGGAAATCGCCATCAATTGATTGACGGTGACCGGGGACATTGAAAAGGCCGCCGCCGCCCGACCGGCATTTACCCGGCGTTCAAGCTCCGCCGTGCCGTGGATGCCGCCGATAAACTCAAGCCGTTTGTCCGTGCGCGGGTCTTTTATGCCGAGAATGTTTTCAAAGAGCTGGTTTTGCAGGATGCTTACGTCCAGCACGGCCACCGGGTCGTTATGGGGCGGCATTTTCTTCGGTTTCAACCCGAACCATTTTTTGCCCAGATACATGCTTATCTGACCGGCCTGGGCCGGGGCCGGAGAAGCGTCTTCTGCTGTCACAAAGTTTTCTTTCACTGCCGACAGAAAGTCTTCCGTCGTTCTTCCGCCGAAGTCGCGGACACAACGGTTATAAGGCAATATTTCCAGCTGACTGGCAGGAAATAAAACGGCAAGGAACCAGTTGCTTTCTTTTTCGTTTTCGGGGTCAGACCTAAATTTAATACTTAATGTATTCTCGCTTTGAGCCAGCGCGCGGGCAACGCTCACGCCTGCGGCGGCGCGATGATGGCCGTCGGCGATATAAGCCGCCGGCACGTTTTGAAAAGCTTTCATCAACGGGTCGGTGCCGGGGACAGCCCAGACCGTGTGTCCAATGCCGTCCGGGGCGGTAAAATCATAAAGCGGATCCTGTTTTTCGCTTTCCATGGCAAGATCATCAATCACGGCATTGTCCCGGTAAGTCAGGAAGACCGGACCGCTGTGCGCCCTGAGCGCGGTCGTATGACGTGTGCGGTCTTGCTCCTTGTCAATCCGTGTTTTTTCATGCTTCTTGATGATATTTTTCTCGTAATCGCCGACATAACAGCAGGCCACTATGCCATGCTGATAGCGCGCATTCCGTTGCAGGCGGTAAATATAAAAAGAAGGCTGAAGATCACGAATGAGAACCCCGCGTTCCTGCATGGCGGCAAAATTGGCCGCCGCTTTTACATACACGGCCGGGGAATAGGGATCGGCATTTTCCGGCAGATCAATTTCCGAGCGGGAAACATGCAGAAAACTTAAAGGATTGCCATGCGCCAGGGAAAATGCTTCATTACGGTCAACGACATCATAAGGCACGCTGGCCACCTGCGCGCACAAATCCCGGCGCGGACGCAGGGCGCAGAATGGTTTGACATGCAGCATGTCTGATTGATTCATGGAATATTTTTAATCTTATTTAAAGAAAAAGTAAAATATTATATAAAGAATTTTATGGAAGAGCCTGATGCTTGGCGTAAAAATGACGGGCAATGGCATGTTCTGCATGTGCGGCCGAGATGCGAAAAAAAAATGGCGGCATATTGCGCAAACACAACTATGCCATGTTATCTTCCGCTCAGGCTTGAAAAAAAGAAATATCAGCGGCGCCGGGTGGAGGTGTGGAAGCCCCTGTTCCCGGGTTATGTCTTTGCGTGTTTTCTTCCCGAACAGCGGGCCTTGATCCTGCGCAGCGGCCAGACCGTCCGTATCCTGGAAGTGAAGGATCAAGCAAGGTTTATCAATGAAATCGAACAAATCCAAAAAGCGCTTGTGGCCGATCCAGGCCTGCAGGCGTGTCCGGCCATAACCGCCGGCATGAAAGTGAGAATAACCGCGGGTCCTTTCCAGGGGCTGGAGGGGATCGTGGTAAAATCCAGGGCCCAGGCTTCGCCGACTCATCGCGGCGAGCCGAGGCGAGGATGCGCGCGCGTGATTATCAACGTGGACATGATCGGCCAGGGGGTGGCGATAGAGGCCGATGAGGAAGTCCTTGAATGTATGTAATATGAAAAGTCCGAAATTGGAAATTGGGCATAAATTTGACCATGGCAAATACCGCCAGACAAAAATGTGTTTTTTTTGACCGCGACGGCATTGTCAATGAATCGCCGGGTCCGGGCCGTTATGTGACGCGCTGGCAGGATTTCCATCTCATCCCCGCATTTCCGATTTGCCTGCGATCCATCCTGAAAATGGGCTACCAGGCCGCGGTGGTGACCAATCAAAGGGCCGTGGCGAAGGGGCTGATGAGTATCAAGGATGTGGAAAATATTCACGCGCGCTTGCAGTGTCTCCTTAAGCGCCGGTATGGGCTGGAGCTGCTTGACATTGCTTATTGCCCGCATAATAAAAATGAATGTTCCTGCCGCAAGCCTCAACCGGGCATGCTCCTGGCCATGGCCGGCAAACATAACCTTGACCTTGCCGCCTCGTGGATGGTCGGCGATTCGGAAACGGATGTGGAAGCGGGCAAACGGGCCGGATGCCGGACCATTCTGGTGACAGGCGCATCCCGGCGCCGCCTGGTTAATTCCGCCGGCAAGGCTGACGCGCTGGTTCCCTCAATGCGCGTCCTGGCCAAAAGAATCCGCCGTATTCTTTCTGCCTGATCGCTGAAAATTTACGGCGGACAGGTCCTAGATTTTTATCGTCTTAAACCACTCGCGCAAGTAGGCGCAAAATGACGCCACGATAAGACTGATAAAAAAGGCCATGGCCGTTTTGCGCATGGCACCTCTCGCGGAGCTTTTCAGCGCCGGCTGGCCGACTTCAATCAGGTCGGTGGATTTGAGCATTGTCTCGGCAAATTGCACGGCATTGGATGAAATCTGGGCCGGCTCAGTAACAACAGTATGGTTTTCAATCTGGCGGGCCTTGTATTCCAGGTAGCTTTCCACCTCCTGTAAAAAGCGGCAATTGGCAACGGCGGCCGCGAGGGTCTGATCCACGCCGTAAAGCATTGTTTTAACGGTCAAATATTCATCGCTCTGTTCCTGTCCCTTGATGTAGATCTGGGAAAGGTTTTTTAACCTTTCGGCGGAGGCGTTCTCGCCCAGTTCGCGCCAGAGTTCGGTATTGTCTATCCCGCGCTCCAGATTAACCAGTGGCTTGATCTGCTCAGCGCGCATTCTCAACAAGTCCGCCTTGGCCTGATTTTCCATCAATCCGGCCTGGGCCTTTTTAAGCAACAAACGTATCTGGCACAGCGCTACGTTGATGTTGTTTTTATACATGCTCGCCAGATATTTTTTTATCCAGGTCCTGATAATAGCAACAGCCTGATCCGGCGACTTAGAGCTGGTGGTCAGCACGATCAGATTGGACTTTGGCGGGCGGATTATTTTAACCGACCGGCCTATGACGGCTGAACTAATCTTGACGGCGCCCGTGCTGACCTCGGAGGCGACTTCGCCGGCCATAAAAGCCGATTGAATCGTCTGCAGATGGGAAATGATGGTTGTCTCAAATGACGCCTGGTCAATTTTTTCATCAACGGGCGTCGCGGGGGGAATCACCTGCAGAAATCCCTCCGCCATATACTGGCGCGGCGACAAGAAAAAAAAGACCGCGGAAACGGCCGTGACCAGCAGGACAAAAACGGCTATTTTCCGGCGGTGCCTCAGAATCATGCGCACAATCTCAGACAAGGAGATAAAATCCTCCCCGGATTCAGGCGGAGGAGGACAGGTTTGCTTTGTCGGGTTTGTCTCGGTGGTCATGTTAAATTTCCTTTAATCAATTACGTTTATCAACAAGCTGAAAGTATAATGGATAAAAAAATAATTGCTAATAAAAAATTGGCTGTGCTGACCCAGACGAATTAAATGCTTAAAAGAACTTGATTTTCCCCGGTAATTTTGTATAGTCTATTCAGAAAGTTCAGGAAAAACAGCATGGCAGTATTAATTGCTTCGTTTGGAAAGGAGACGGCATGACAAAACGCGACCTGGTTATACGCATCTCCAGGGAGACCGGCCTGGTTCAGGAGGATGTCCTGGCGGTTTTACAGAAGACCCTTGATTACATTATTGAAAGCCTCGCCAAAGGGGAAAACATTGAATTCCGTAATTTCGGCGTCTTTGAGGTCCAAGTCCGGAAGGCGCGGATCGGGCGCAACCCGAACAAGCCGACCCAGACGGTCACGATTCCATCCCGGAAAGTTGTCAAATTCAAAATGGGGCGGATCATGAAATCCCGGGTCATGAAGAATGTCACCTGATGCCGGAGGCTCCCCTCCATTTTGAACCGCCGCGCGGCATGCGCGATTTTTATCCAGATGATATGGCGGCGCGCAACGCGGTCTTTGCCGCCTGGACGCAGGCCGCGCAGTGCTCCGGGTTTGCCCAATATGACGCCTGCGTCGTGGAATCGCTGGAACTCCTCAAACGCAAAAGCGGCGAAGAAATCGCCGAGCAAATCTATACCTTCAAGGACAAGAGCGACCGCGATCTTGCCCTGCGGCCGGAAATGACGCCCACGCTGGCGCGCATGATTACCGCGCGCCAGGGCATGCTTGTCTTCCCCCTCAAATGGTTTGCAATTGCGCAATGCTTCCGTTACGAACGCACCACCAAGGGCCGCAAGCGGGAGCATTACCAGTGGAACCTTGATATTGTCGGCGAGGATTCATTGTCCGCTGAAGCCGAAGTGCTGGCTTGCGCGCTCGCCGCCCTGACGGCGCTCGGCTTGAGCGCGCACGATGTCCGGGTCCATTACAGCAGCCGCGCCCTGCTGGCCGATCTTTTCTCAAAAGCGGGCATATCAAATGAGTATCATTCCGCCGCTTTTCTGGCATTGGACAAACGCGGAAAAATACCGGATGATGAAATCATCCTTTTATTGCAGAAGGCCGGCTTGCAGCAGGAGGCAATCCAGGCGGCATTTAAAATAATGGCGTTAAATAATCTGGAGGAGGCGCGTTCTTTTCTTGGCGCGGAGACTCCGGCGCTGGCGGCCGCGGCCGAGCTGCCGTTGAGGCTGGCGGATTACGGTTTGAATAATTACCTCAGCTTTGATATCGGCGTGGTGCGCGGGCTGGGATATTACACCGGCATTGTGTTTGAAGCCTATGCCGTTGAACATAAAATGCGGGCCATCTTCGGCGGCGGACGCTATGACCGGCTTTTAAGCGATCTGGGCGGGAATGAGATGACGGCGGTCGGACTTGGGTTCGGGGATGTTGTTATCACTGATCTTCTCCGCGAGAAGGGAAAAATACCGGATTACGCGGCATTGGAGAAAATTGATCTGGCAATCGGGTTCATGGAAGAAGCCCAGCGGCCGGCGGCGGTGCGCATCGCGCAATCACGGCGGACAGACGGCCAGCGGGTTGATTTGGCTTTGCATCCTGAAAAGGCCCGGCAGTTTTTCGGGCGCGTCGGCAAGGGCGGAATCAGGGAGGCGGTATTTCTCGGTCCGGATGATATTATTTCCGGAGTTGCCCGCGTTAAAAATCTCTGTGACCGGACGGAAAGACAAATACCGTTGATTGCATCAAGCGCGGCGTCTCATTCCGCGTAATGGTCTGGCGCGTTAATATTGATTCACTTCCATCTTCCTGCAGGTCAACAGGCTCCTTAAGTGTAAGGCATATTGGCAATGCTTTTCGTATTTTTACAACAGCTTGATTTTACCGCCGATTTCTTCTGCTTCTCCTGTCCGTAGATATCAATGCGGGCTGTCTTGGTCTTTTCATCCCAGGTGGGGGCAAGCACTTCAACACATGCATCCCCATTGAGATCAACGGCAATAATTCTTTTTACCTTGCCCCAGTTGTCTATCCGGTCAATAATCTTCCCTTCCCCGTCAATGATATCCAGCCTGTTCCCGCTCTGGTCCAGTAGCAAAAGCTCATCCAACCCGTCGCCGTTCCAGTCGCCCACGCTGAAGTTACCTCCGGGAAAAGTCCTTATCAATTCGCCGCCATGGGAATACACATTCACCATATCTCCCGACTTATCAAATACCCAGCGGCCTTCAATCGGGTTTGCGGCTCCGGTGGCCAAACGGCCCCGCTGGTCAAGAAGGAACAACTGCCTTCCCTTCCCTTGCATCCATTTCCCGGCCATGGCCGTTTGACCATGGACTATATAGTCCATGCCTTTGGTCCAGAGCAGGCGGCCGTTTTTATCCACCATTACGGCCCCGCTTGAAAAAAACACTTCCTGATCGCCATCTTCGTTAAAATCGCCCACGGCCACGGAATCTACATGATTGCCGGTTAAATCGCGCTGGGCCGGGCCCGCTCCGCGGTATGGTGGAAGCCTCCGGAAAAGGTCGCCCCGGGACCAGAGAAGGGAACCATCGTGTCTTAGAACTGTTGCCCCGAAAATAATCTCGTCCCGTCCGCAGTGGTCAATATCCACCACCCGCGGCGTATGCCCATGTCCGGTAAAGATGTCAGAATAGTCTGTGCCATAGATCTCCGTGAACAAGTCCAGCCACTTTGGCCTGGTCAGTCCCAGGACACGTTCCCATTTAAAATTCAATTTTGAGTCAAACACGGCCGCATACATGTAATCAAATCCCGCTACCAGATGCATCTTGCCGTCAGAATCTCCAAAATCCGCCACCACAATAAAACCGCGGGTGTCGCTTTGGCATTTCATCTCCGGATGAGGATAGGGACAGGAACACTTCTCTTGGCCGGTTGCTCCGTCAAGAACAACCAGATGCAGGATGTTGTTTTTAAGGCGCGGCACCACCACTTCCGCTCTGTGGTCGCCGTCAATGTCATAGATCGGAACGTCGGAGGCGGGACGAATGTCGCTTGCCCGGCCGTTGCTGTCTTCATAACGCCACAACACTTTCCCATTGCCTTTGTAAGCAATCTGCAATATATCGCCGGCGCAAAGCAGATATTCATATTCGCCGTCGTTATCCAGGTCGCCGATAAAGACCCGGTACAAATAATGCAGCCACCATTTGTCCTTTTCGGCGGAAAGCCGGTATTCAACCGGTATGCTTGCAATCTTGCGCGCCATGACCATGCCTCCTTGTTTTGATGTTTTACAACTGACTTATTCTCTGATCTCTATCTTTTGCGGCTGACGGAATGATTCTTTCCGCAGGTCTTCCCGGGCCTTTTCTGCCAGGCCGTTCATCCGTTCAAGTCCTTCCTCCCAGCTTATGCCCTGCCCGAAATCCCACAGCGCAAAATGGACATGCTGCGCTTCAGGAGGATAGGAAATACTGGTATTGATGCAATAGTCCTGCACCTCAAGCTTGATTTTTGCGCTCTCACCCTGCCTGATCATAAGCGCGGCCGGCCCCCCGGTTTTTATGACCGTATCGTAATAATACACCCAATCCTCCTCCGGCGAAAGTTCCACATCCGCCTTGTGCTGGACTTTCCGTTTGGCGGTCGCGATCCACCTGTCCCGGGCCTTTTTTTCGGGGTCTTTCACATCAAAATAGTAATAAGGAAAGCATTTGAACCGTAATTCAAAAGATTTGATGGTTCCCTTAGGATTCAGGCTCACTTCAAACATCAGCTTGTCATCCTTGTCCAGCGCAATGATATTCAGGGTAACATCCGCCTTTTCATGTTTCCAACTGATGCTCACCAGGCCTTTGCGTCCCTGCCCCATAATCTTGATTTCCGCAAGTTCGGAACATAAAATCTGCGTCCCATCCACCACGGCGCTGAAAAAACCCTGTCCCTCCAGCCGCCAGTTGGCGCTGTTCGGCCCCAAGCCCAACCCTGAAAAAGGCCCCTCGTATTTATCAAAAATCTTCTTGCCGGCTTTGTCAAACTGGTAGCTGTATCGCAGCAGATAAGTGGCCGCCCCGGTATCTATTTCAATATTCCGGGCTCCATGTATTTCCCCGGTTTCCGTGGTCTTTTTTACTTCTTTTTTTTCGGTTATCAGAACGGCGTTTGTCGCCGAAACACAGATACTCAGACTTATCCCCGCCAGCAAAATCGTCCTCGGCATGTTCATATTGTCCTCCTTGTCTATTCCAAAGGCAAATCAAGGCCTGCTGTCCGGCCGGATATCATTTCCTCCGCCGCTATTTTCCAAACGCCTTTCTGGTCGTTGATCCCGAACGGGACGTCAAATTTCAGGACACCATCGCTCAGCACGCATGTGTCGCCATACGCGGAAATTTCACCGTTCGGCTGAATTACTCTGACCTTGACCGGCACATAGCCTTTCTGTTTCGGCGCGCAGACAATCTCCACCGTGGCCGTTTTGCCCGGAGTGGCCTGCTTATCCCCTGCCAAATTGACGATGGACATCTGTTGCGGGTCATTTTCAAAAAGCGCGTATATCTTCCCGCTGACCGCCGGTATTTTCTGCTGAAGCGTAAGCGCTGACCCTTTCTTTGAGAACGGCGCTTTCTGACGGGAAACCATCTCATAGACGCAGTTAATCCCGGCCGCTTGATTTATGATAATCTCCGTTTCCACTTCCTTGATGTTGTGATTGTAGACCACAATGTATTCCATCCCGCCGGCCAGCAATGGTTCCGCAAAAACCTTCTTATCCGGCGTTTCCACCTTGGGAAGAATGTTCCCCCGGATTTCTTCATAGTCCAGCAGCTTGCTCCCTGGTATGGAAATTTTAGTTTTTGCGTCACAATACAGCCTTTTCTTTTTTGCAAACTGTTCAAGTTTTTCCGTTGTTTTCCCCTCCAGCTCCCTGACATCCGCCACAATAAGGATATCGTACTGGTTAACACGGCCGTCGTTGATGGACGCTTCCTTCACGAAATCAGGATACAAGTCTCTCGCATACAATTCCCCTGAAACAGCCATAAGAGAAGCCTGATAGGATTTCGTGTCCTCGTATGATGGCAGACTCATCATAGCGTCCGCATACAATATGGCGATCTTGGAGTCCGGCTTGTCCCATTGGCCGAACAGAGCGCCATGCTCCCTGGCAAATTTATTCAATGGATACAAAACTCCGTATCTTTCGTCCAGGATGGCATTACTGGAATACCAACTATACCCTTCCAGCCCCGCACCAAGCAGAAGCCAATACTGCATCTTGGCCACATTATCATCCCCATAGACACACTGCATGGTCAGGTAGGCCGGTTTTTTCAGCCGTTTCCCCGCGCAGCGGAGAACATTCATGAACATCAGATCATACTCAATATCAAAAAGGGAACGCGGATAAATGTCATAAATTACGGCGTCCATATCCTTGAAATTTTCCTCTATATCTCGCCCCGTGATAATACTGCAATTTTGCACTGACTGCAGCACATATGCCTTCCATGCCGGGTTTATCTTTTTGGTAATATCAGCATTAAAACGATAAATAATATCCATGGATGCGGCATGGTAATTTGCCAATGCCAGACGTTCCGCAAGCGTGACCGGTTTGTCGGGAAGCTCAAAGCCGTATTCTTTTTTGAATTCCGATTTATCGTAAGACGTATAGGAAGTGACTCCGCCCTCGTCATCCAGATACATGCCCAGAACTCCGGAAAGGCTTTCATAACCTGTATAGTATTTCCGGAGGAACTCTTCCGTCCACTTCAGCTTCTCCGGATCGCGTTGCGACAGCGCTTTGCCTTCAACTTTTGGCCCGCGCAAGGTGGCGTTATTTGCCCAGGGGATGTGCTTGGAGCCCAAGGCATATCCTCGGTCCACCACCGGCATATAATGACTATTCCGCAGGAGTCTGGGACCAAAGATAATGTTGCAATTCTCCAGAAGATATTCAACGCCGGCCAGGGTTTCCCATGTCCCGGTTGAGTCGCCCAGTTGTCCGTAATAGTAGACCTGAAAATCAACCCGGGGTTCTTTGCAGACGGCAATATCCAGAATGAACGCACCCGAGATTTTGCCTTGCCCATCATAAGCCTTCACCACATACTTGTATTTCCCGTAAGTAAAATCGCCGCTTGGTATCCCGATGTTGAAACTCTGTTTCTCCGGCTGGACCTCTTTGGCCGCAACCGTCACGCCCAAGGAGTCAATCATCTCAACCGTAAGTTTTGACACATCTTCGGGTTTTGCAAGCGTGATGGCCGGACATATCTCCTCTCCCCGCCGATAGCTGTGCTTATGAGTCTTGATTTCCACTTTCAACGGATCGTTCTTTTCCAGATAAAATAATCCTTCTCCTGCATGCGATTCAATTTTTGCATTTGCCGTATAACACCCGCCCAGAGCAAACAAAGAAGCGGCGCAGGGATATTTTTTAGCCAAACGCTTCCCGGCGGGGATTGATACCGGTTCATTCTTCCTGAGGAGGACCGCATTATCGGGACCTTGCACGGTTACCTGAAGGTCGGTGTTTATTTCTTTTCCTCCTGGATTGTTCACCTCCACGGAAACCTGTCCCGGCGCCAGCACAACAGTTTCAATGCAGGGAACAGCGTCCTTCCCGGCTGTCCAGCGCACTGCCTGCCGGTAAAGCTGCGGAGCATATTTCCAGAAATACATTTTCCGGTAGTCAGCAATCGCTACCCCCGTAATTCTCCCCTTTCCAAGAGGTTGAGTAACGATCACGGGGTTATCGCCGATCCTGGCAATAACTTCAGCGCCTTCTTTTGCCTGCACGCGATGATAACTCGGCGCAATGCTCGCCAACGGAATTCCGGCAACGATGGGATGCCCCTCTTTGACCGTTTCCGGCCTTTTTCCGTCCGGAATCCAATCCACCCCCTCCATAATGGGCAACATGCCGTCATAAAACCGAATCAAATTTCCGCAAGTCTCACAAGTCGCCTCGGTATAATTGTTGGCTATAAAGGCACCATATTTCCCCTTTGTTCCCGCGGGATATCTGCTCTGATCCTGCCAGTCGGGAGTTTCCATTATTTTCATGGGAAACAGCCGTGCAATATCTTTAGAGTCTCCGAATTCTTTCCCCCTTCCTCCGTAAGATGCGTAGCCGCCGAGGATGATGAGCCCGTGCCCTTTTTCCACGTATTTCAGAATGTCATCCACATAAGGCGCAAGCAAGGACGACCTGAAATCGTTCAAAACCAGGACATCATACGAATACAAATTTGCAAGGTAATCCAGAAAATTGGTCTCATAGGCATTATCCACTTCAAGGTCGCTCTCTTCCCTCAGAAAATACTTCAGCCCATCCAGCGCCCGCAAGGCTGTTCGGGAAGACTCCAGTATTGAGAAATTTTTATCCACCTGGGAACGTTCAAACTGGAAGGTGGAAAGCTGAAGAATTCTTATCTTTGTCCCGGCGTGAGCCGGGACGGCCGCGCCGGCAATCTCCGCCTTTTTAGCTTCGCCTTTAATTATTGGCGGCGGATTTTTCTTAGGGACAGGCAGTTTGCACCCGGAGGCCGGCGCCGCATTGGCCAGGGCCGTAAAAGACGATATCCCGCCTTTTTCCTTTACCTGAAATTCAACCGCATCATACGACAGGGAGGATGGAACAGGCCAGTTAATGGCAAGCGGGAAACCGCTTGATAGTATTGCGCTCTTTTCTTCCAGCATTTTAACGGTCTTGCCGTCCCTGGACTTCAAGTGAGGCGTGATGGACAAGGATGCGTTTTCAAACGGGAAAATATCAAGCCCCATTGTCTCGGGATGGAAGGCAAACACGCCGGACAAGGAAGCGGCATCAATTTTTTTTATCCCGCCGAAAATCCCCAGGCCCAGCGTGCTCTGCCACACATCGCCGGGGTTGAGCGTTACCGGAGAAAAAAACTGCTCCAGCGTTACCGCGGTCTTGTCCATCCAGAAAAGCTCCTGTGCCAGCTGATCATAATTTGCTATGGCCACGAAGCCTTCCTGCTTGTCCTGGTCTATGATCGCCATCCAGCCGGCGGTAAAATCCGTGACGAATTTGTTGGTCTTTTTAGAATCCATTGTTCCGGACATTTCCGTCACCCCTTCGGGCGTCGGCAGGAAACAAAAGTCGCGGCCTGGTTCCCAGGCACCGGCGGGCGCCAGCATATTATGAATGCGCCAGTCAATGGTCTGCGGGCCATATCCGGTGTTCTTGATCTCCAGTTGAACTTCCAGCAGCCGGCTCCCTTCCTTCAAACGAAGCGTTTTGGCAAAACGCAGTCCTTTGGTATTGGTCTGTTTCCCGTCGCAGTAAAAACGGGCAACGGCCTCGCCGGGACCAGGGGACAATATCTCAAACTGAAAAGGGGCATCCTTGAATTCACCGGGATGCGGAAGGCCAGGCGCCAGGTCGCGCAGCAACCCGCCGTCGCCGCCCTCTTTTGTTTCCCGGCGCCAGTCGGAATATTCCTTCCCGGAAGTTTTGCAAAAGAACGAGATAATCCGCGCGCCCTTGCGCGGGTCAATCTCAAGGCGGAGATATTCGTTTTCCAGAACAACGTTATCCACGGCATACACCCCCACATTTTTCAGCGTGGCAGTGGCCGCAAAGCCCAAGGGACTGCATCCCAACACGAAGATCATGCTCCAGGAAAATAATCTGGCCGTCATAAACACACCTCCATCTTTTTTAGAATTTTTATGAAACTGTCCCCCTGCCTTCCACCCTAATTTGCGTATATTTTTACCCGATTTGCGACAAGGAAAAAACAAAATCACGGCAGGGCACAGCGTTTGCGATAAGCCGTGGGCGTGAGTCCCGTGGCCCGGCGGAAATGATCGCCGAGTTTATTTGAGTCGGAAAATCCGGCCAGTTCGGCCACCATGGACATTGATCGGTTGGTTTCCGCCAATAATTTCTTTGCCTTATTGATGCGGGCGCGGATAATTGCGTCATGGATTGAACAGGCGAGCCTGTTTCGGAACCGTCTTTCAAGGTTGCGCCGGCATAACAGGGGCACTGCCTTGAGAACCTCCTGAACGCCGATTTGTTTCTGGCAATTGGCGGCAATAAACTGCATGGCCCTGGCCAGCACCGGGTCATCAATCGCGAAAAATTCGGTTGAGCGGCGGACCACGATATCCAGCGGCGGCAGTTTTATACGGTGCTGAACGGGCTTTTTGCCATTCATCATCAGGTCCAGAAGGCGGGCGGCTTCAAATCCGATCCGGGGGGCGTCGGTGGCGATGCTGGTCAGCGGCACGGGGGCCATTTCACAGAGCATGACATTGTTGTCCACGCCGATGATGCCCATGTCTTCCGGCATGGCAATGCCAAGTTCACGGCAGGCGTTAATAACCATGACCCCCAGAAAATCGTTGGCGGCAAATATGCCGCTGCGCGGCGGCAATGATTTCAGCCATGATTTCAAACTTGCCGGGGTCCACGTATATTTAAAGGAGGGCCCCCGGCAATTTCCAAACGGGGACAAGAGGCTGCATGTTTGGCCGGCCCGGGCCAAACGTTCAACAAACCCGATGCCTCTTTCGTGCGACCACATGCGGGGATAATAAAAACCAACAAAACCAAACGCGCGGCAGTTCAGGCCCAAAAAATATTCGGCCGCCTTGCGCCCGATCGCGGCATCATCGTTGATGACCGCCGGCAAATCCGGCGTGAACGCGCTGTTCACGGCGCTGACAACCGGAATATGCAATGCGTTGACAAACCTGGCCAGCGGTTTTTCGTAGACCTGGACAATGGCGCCATCGCATTCCCTGAGAATCTGCGGCCAATGATAGCTGAAAAATGGATTGGAGATGATCTGCCACTGCGCGCCGCCGTGGATGTAATGCAAAATGCCCTCAAGCAGGCGGCGATTATGCTCATACTCCATGTAAAGCCGGATACCGACTTTGTGATTCATTGTATCTTTACCCCAAGCGCATGAGGATGTGGATTGGGAAATGTCCGACATAATAACGGAAGGGGCCGGTTGTCCGGCAATCTGTGGAACTGCCCTCGCAGGGGAAAAGATAATATTGGTTCATACCATAATCGGTTGTTTATCAAGCATCATGAGCATCAGCAGAGGATTGGAATGTTTCACCTGCACCGTGTCCTGGATGTAGTGCGCCCTGAGCGTGCAATGCTCCGAGGTGCTTCCGAACCCGATGGGCAGGCCGCGTTTAAGGAATTGATGCCAGGTCATGAAATTGAGATATCCGGCCAGCGCGGCATAGGCGTCTTTCCTGCCGGTCAAATCATAGTAGTGCTTGAAAGCCAGCGGAAAATCAAACCGGATGTGCGCCGAGTGGATCCCCTGCCGGCTGTTCGGAGAAGACCCGTGAATAATACCGCCGCGGATATTCATGGTGCCGCCCCAGACCGATTCTTTGGCCAGGTAACGGTCAAGCTTAGGCTCAAACGGATAAATGAAGGTCTGGAGCAGCCGGAAAGTATGGTCGGCCGCCTTGCGCCAGGCCGGCCGGTCAAAATCGCGGAGCGCTTCGCAGAAAGCCGTCAGAATCCAGGAAGGCGCCACGGCATCGGCGCCGCACGTGTCATATTCAAGAAAGCGCCAGTCATTGCGCGCGAGGTGGTCATGCGCCACGTGATCAAAAAGCCGCGCGGCTTTTTTCCGGTAAGCTTGATTTCCGGTAAGCCGCCACGCGCAAAGCCAGGAAAGAGCCGCCAGCGCGCAGCCGGAGGCAAAACAGGTTTTATATTTGACATAATGCCGGTCCTCGCCGGTCCGGCCGTCGGTATAGCGGGCAAATTCCACTCCGCCGTCAGGCCGCTCCATGGCCGAAAGATAGGCAAGACAATTGTGTTCAATGCGCTTGGCGAGCGCGGGATCGCCGGTGACTCCCATTTTGAAAAGACGGTAAAGGAAATAATTGATGATGCCCTGGTTGGGCGTCTCCACGTGGTCCCGGCCGTAGCGGCTGCAGAATCTTTGCGACTCAACCACATATTCGTTCCACCAAGCCCCGCGGCAGGGTCCCGTGCGCACCTGGAATCCGCCATCCCGGAAATGAAGAATGGCCTTGACCATGGCCGCCGCTTTTTTTTCTCCATCGGGCAGAAAACCCTGGCGGCCAAGTCTTGCCATGGTTTCGGCCAGAACAACATTGCATCCCCCGCCCCAGGCAATTTCAAGAATGCGCTCATTTTCGGTCCAGCCATGCAGCGATCCATCCGGCTTTCTCTCACAGCGCAGAATTCCCGAAACTTTCATCTCTTTCTTCCCGCGCAATACATTATAGTAACCGCGGTGGAAAAGCCCCATGCCGCTGCCGAGCGGCACCCAGAGTTCGCGCCGGCTGATAAATTTGCACCAGTTTTTAATAAATTGCCGATATGAATACCGGGGGGCCGCAATGGTCGCCGGAATGCGGTAGAGGGTCCCGGGCGCGGTTTTGATATCACAGCCGAAAAGATCCTGCCTGGAAATATAGATTTTAATGTTGCCGACAATTTCCCTGCCGGGGACAAGCGTTGTTTCTCCCTCATACCAGCCGGGCGGATAGCGGAGCCCCATGCCCTGATCTTTATTATCAATTATATTTTTATCTCCCGTGTCCAACGGGCTCAGACTCATCTGTTCCGCCGGAGAATCCTTCTGCCAGCGTGACGAAAAAACAATGCCTTCATTATCATCATTGGACCATCCCGACGGCAGGAAATCATAGAGCCGTAAGCGATTGTATCCTTGCGGCCTCTTGAAGCGGAGGAATTCAAGCCCGGCCCGCATTTTTTTACGGCCGGCCGGGGAAAATTTAACGCTGATGTCTATGACCCCGGAGGCATTAACAACATACGCGGCGGTAAACGTCCCGATTCCGTCCATGACGCATGAGGCGGAAATTTTCGCGCGGGCTTTGCCCAATGCGGCGATTTCCACCTGCTGGAAGAAATACCGGCGCGGCGCGCCGGCGGCAGGGATTATCCTGACGTGAAATGAGCTGTGCGCCAGCAATTGCCAGCCATGTTTGGTCCTGGTTTCAATGCGGTCCCGCCACGTTCCCGCCCGGCGCATCCATAAAACGCGAAAATGTTTTTCTGAAAGGACGATGGATCCAGTTTTGTTGACGCAAGATAGTGCCATTTGATTTTAGAACACGTGCGCTGCCATGGGTCACATTCAGACCGCGGACGCTTCCTTCACCGGCGGCAGGGTGATTTTGAGATGAAGCTCGCGCAATTGTTTTTCCGTAACCGGCGCCGGCGCGCCCATCATCAGGTCCTGCGCGCGCTGGTTCATCGGGAATGCGACCACCTCCCGCAGGTTTTGCTCGCCGGCGAGCAGCATGACGATCCGGTCAATGCCCGGGGCTATGCCGCCGTGGGGCGGCGCGCCCAAGCGCAGAGCGTTGATCATACCGCTGAATTTCTCATTGACGTCTTCCTCGGTGTAGCCGGCGATTTTGAAGGCCTGATACATGATTTCGGGACTATGATTGCGGATCGCGCCGCTGGAAAGCTCACAGCCGTTGCAGACGATGTCATACTGCCAGGCGCGGATGGCAAGAGGGTCTTGTTCCTTTAACGCCTGCAATCCGCCCTGGGGCATGGAAAAAGGATTGTGGGAAAAACCAATCGCGCCCGTTTCCTCGTCGCGCTCAAACATCGGAAAATCAACCACCCAGCAGAACTTGAAAATATTTTCGTCAATCAGATTCAGCTCTTTGCCGAGGATGGAACGGATTTCGGCGGCCAGCCGGTTCATGAGCGGCGGGCGCTCGCAGACAAAGAAAACCACGTCGCCAGTGCCGATATCGCAGCTTTTTGCAATGGCGTTTAATTGTTCGGGGGTGAGGAACTTGGCAATCGGCCCCTTGACAACCTCGCCGGCCCAGATCAGGTAAGCCAGTCCCTTGGCGCCCAGCGTTTTCGCCTGCTCGGTCAGTTTATCAAAAAAACTGCGCGGCTTGGAAGCGATGTTCTTGACCGGGATGGCCCGCACTCCGGCGCCCTGCTCAATCAGCGAACGGAATGCGTTCAAACCGGAATTTTTGAATATCTCCGTAACGTCCCTTAATTCAATCGGAATGCGCAGGTCGGGCTTGTCGGTGCCGTATTTAAGCAAGGCTTCCGCGTAGGGAATGCGCGGGAAAGGCGGTGGATTAAACGGCTTTTTTGAAAATTTTTCAAAAGTCCCGGAGAAAACATCTTCCACCACCGCAAAGACGTCCTCCTGGGTCACAAAAGACATTTCCATATCAAGCTGGTAAAATTCGCCGGGCGAGCGGTCGGCCCGGGAATCTTCATCGCGGAAACAGGGCGCGATCTGAAAATAGCGGTCAAATCCGGCGATCATGAGCAGTTGTTTGAACTGCTGGGGCGCCTGCGGCAGGGCGTAGAAATGGCCGGGATGCAGGCGGCTGGGGACCAGATAATCGCGGGCGCCTTCCGGCGAACTGCTGGTCAGGATCGGGGTCTGGAATTCATTGAAGCCCAGCTCGGCCATGCGCCGGCGGATAAAGGCAATGATTTGCGAGCGCAGAATGATGTTGCGGTGCATTCTTTCGCGCCGCAGGTCAATATAACGGTAACGGAGCCGCGTTTCCTCGGGGCCGTCCTCTTCGCTGTCAACCTGCAAAGGCAGGGGGTCGCAGGCCGATTCCAGCGCAACCGTCTCAGCCAGCACCTCAATCTCTCCGGTGCCGAGATTGGGATTAATGGTGTCGGCGGAACGTTCCACGACCGCTCCGGTCACGGTGATGACGCTTTCCAGCTTGAAATGGGTGCATAAATCAAAAAAAACGCGGTCGGGCTGAATGACAATCTGGGTTACTCCGTAGTGGTCCCGCAGGTCAATGAAGAGCAGCTGGCCGTGGTCCCTTTTGCGGAAGACCCAGCCGGAAAGTTTTACCTTTTGGGAGATATGCGTGCGCCGTAATTCTCCGCAATTATGCGTGCGGTAAGGATGGAATTCCTGTTCGCTCATATTTTTTCCGCTTTGCGGATTTTCTTTTCCGGCGACTGAGCGCTGACCTCCGGCGCCTGACTTCTCGCTTCGGTCCCGAAAACTCCCATGGCCCGGAATTTATCATAACGTTTTTGGAGCAGGGCATCGGCCGGTTGCTTTTTCAATTCCTGCAAATTTTTTATCAGACATGTTTTCAGGGCGGCGGCCATGGCTTCCGGATCACGATGGGCCCCGCCCAGGGGTTCGGGAACTATTTCATCAATCAGTCCCGCCTTCAGCAGATCCCGGGCGGTCAATTTAAGCGCCTGCGCGGCCTTGCTGGCGTAGGCCCGGTCCTTCCAGAGGATCGCCGCGCAGCCCTCCGGCGAGATCACCGAATAATAGGCATGCTCTAAAATAAGAATGCGGTCGCCGATGCCGATGCCCAGCGCTCCGCCGCTGCCCCCTTCGCCGATTATGGCGACAATGACCGGCACCGGCAGGAGAAACGCCTCCCGGAGATTGACCGCGATGGCCTCGGCAATATGGCGCTCCTCGCTGCCGATGCCGGGATACGCGCCGGCGGTGTCAATCAAGTTAATGATGGGACGCCCAAATTTAGCCGCAAGCTTCATAAGCCGCAGGGCCTTGCGGTAACCCTCCGGGTGAGCCATGCCAAAATTGCGCGCCACATTGCTTTTAACGTCGCGCCCCTTTTGGGTGCCGATAATCATGATCTTTTCCGGCCCGAGGGAGGCGAACCCTCCGACAATCGCCAGGTCGTCCTTGAAAAGCCGGTCGCCGTGGAGTTCAACAAAATCCGCGCACATTTTTTCAATGTAGTCCAGCGTATAGGGCCGCTGGAGATGGCGGGCAAGCTGGACTTCATCCCAGGCCGTGAGATTGCTGAATATCCTGCGCTTCGTTTCATGAATCTTTTTGTTCAATTCGGCCAACTCGGTGGAGACATCGAGATTATGCGACTCGCTGAATTCCTTGAGTTCGCGCAGTCTTTCTTCAAGTTCAACAATCGGCTTTTCAAAAGATAATGATGGAATGGCCATATGATTTTTCCGGCTGTCTTCCGCGGCTCCACAGTGTTCTCATGCCTGACTGTCCAAGGTGAATAAGTTATGCCCCTCTTGCGGCCCAGGCAAGAAAAAAGTTATCAATCCCGATAGCCATCCGGGTGTTTCTTATGCCAGGCCCATGAACTGGCAATGATATCCTGAGGCGAACTGCGCTCCGGCCGCCAGCCCAGAATCGCCGCGGCTTTGGCAGCGTCGGCCACGAGCCGCGCCGGATCGCCCGGGCGGCGCGGCAGTATTTTCGCGGGAATGTCCCGCCCGGTGATTGCGCGCGCTTTTTCCAGAATCTCCAGCACGGAACAACCCGCGCCGGTCCCGAGATTAAAGGCGCCGGCCTGATTTGCGGTCAGCGCCAGCATATGCGCCTTGGCCAGGTCTTCAATGTGAATATAGTCGCGGATGCAGGTGCCGTCGGGCGTGTCATAATCATTGCCGTGGATCCTCAGCGCCGGTTCGCGGCCCAAAGCCACCCGCATTATATTCGGAATCAAATGCGTCTCCGGCGCGTGATCCTCGCCGAACTTGGCGGATGCGCCGCAGGCGTTGAAATATCTCAGAAAGACGCTCTGCATCCCGTGTATTTTTCCCAGCCAATCCATGATTTTTTCACACATCAATTTTGACTCGCCGTAGGGATTGGTCGGCCGCTGGACCGTATTTTCGGTGATCGGCATTGTATCCGGCTGGCCGTAAGTGGCGCAGGTGGAGGAAAAAACAATCCTCTTCACCCCGCTTTTGAGCATGGCTTCCGCCAGGTTGATCAAGCCCTTGACGTTGTTGGTGAAATACTTTTCGGGACAGGCCATGGATTCCCCCACGAGCGCATAGGCCGCGAAATGCATGACCGCCTCCGGTAAAGCCTGCCGCACGGCGTTTTCAATCGCCGCCTGATCGCGCAAATCGCCCGCGATCAGAGCGGCGCGCGCATCCACCGCCGCGCGATGTCCCCGTTCAAAATTGTCAAAGACAGTTACTTCATGGCCGGCGTCCAGCAGTATTTCCACCGTGACACTGCCGATATACCCGGCGCCTCCAGTAACCAATACTTTCATGGCCGTCAATATAAAGGAAAGACGGCGCATTGGCCAGTTTTTTTTGATTCTATGCTTGACTTGGATTATATTCTGCTATATTTTAATCCAAGAATGGAAAGGAGCATAAAAATGAATGTTGTTACAGCCGGTAATGAAAAACTCTCGGAAGCCCTGAAAATGCTTGAGGAAGCCGCAAAAGAAAAAAAGGACGAACTTCAGAATATGCTGAAAGGCAAATATTCCCATCTGAAAGAGGCCCTGATTGACAAGGAAGAAGATATTACCCATGCCTTGCTTGCGGCAAAAAAACAGGCCCTGAAAGCGGCCGCACAGGCCTCGGAAATCGGAACGGAAAGAGCCAAGGAAATTGCGGCCGACCTTGACAAGCAGGTCCGTGAAAATCCGTGGCCTTACATCGGCGGCGTTGCCCTCGCTTCCCTGCTGGTCGGATATATTCTCGGCCGGAAATAAGAGACTTGCGAAACGCATTTCACTGCCCGTTAAGCGCGGATTGTTAGCGCGCCCGGCATTATCCGACAGGCAAGCTGGACAAACAAAATGTTCAACCAACTTATAAAAGGTTTGGTGACCGCGGCTGCTTTCTGGTTTATCAACCGCTATCGCCGTCTCTCCGTTGAACTCGTCAAGATTGAAGCGGCGACTTATTATATCAAAGCCATTCAAAGCGGCCGGCAGGGGGTCCTTGCCGCTATGCTGGCCTGGCTGGGTATTTTCTTCTTTGCGCTGGGCGTTGTGCTCCTGCATGCCGGCCTGTTTGCGGGACTCTACCTGTGGTTCCAAAGCCTGGCGGCCGTGGCCATCGGCCTGTTTGTCCTGGGCGGCCTTTATGTAATCGCGCTTGCGCTGATCGCCCGCCGGATCCTTTCCGAAGAAGCCTGGATGAAGTTTTTCAAGGCCGATCGCATCGTCGCCGACCTGATGCGGAAAGAATAACACCGCCTTCAAGTTCCCCGCCCGCTCTTATCCGCGCGGCATAAAGCCCGGCTGTCAACCCATATATTTCATGAGCGGACGTCCGCTTATGAAATATATGCTTTGGCTACAATCCGCCACTGGCGGATTGCCAAAGTTTCGGCGCGGCGTAAAATACGCCTTGCTCAAGATTTCCGCCTTAAGCGGATCCGCATCAGGCGGAAACCCTTCGACGCGCTGAAAGGATAATCCTGAGCAAGCACGCTCCAGCGGGCGCGTCGAAGCCTTTCAGGCGGATATTTCACGTGAAACACGTGAAATATCCGGGTCAAATTTGCTTCAAGGCTTGCTGGAGCGTGTCGCAAATTGAGAAGAAAGAGGTAAAACCCGACACGTCAAAAACCTGCCTGACCTCCGCCGGCATGCCGCAGAGAAACAGTTTGCCTTTCAAGTTGTTGACTTTGGTTGACGCTTCAAAAAAACAGCGCAAGCCGGCGCTGCTGATATATTGCAGACGGCTCATATCCACAATGAAATTCTGGCTGCCCTTGCCCAGCCATTCGTCAAAAACACGATTGAGCTCGTCCACCGAGGCATGCCCCATGTGGCCGACAAGCTGGATCATCAGCGTCTTGCCTTTTTGTTCAACTGATATTTGCATAAGATTCAGAGCGAATGCATTTCAGTGGAAATATTGTGTTCTATCTCGCGAATGATGCCGGTCATGGCCTGCCCGATTAAGTCAAACTTGCGCAGCGCAATAATCCGCGGTCTGGCGCGCGCCTCTTCTTCTGGGGAAAGTATTTCATCAAAAAGTCCGCAAGAATTTGCAAGCCCCACAAGCACGACCTCGCGCGGATCGGGGATCTCTTCATCGAGCACCAGTTCCCGCAGGCGTGCCTTGACTGCTTCTATTTCGCTGGAATCCGTTATAAAATATCGGCGCGATTTGAAAAAAAAGAGTTTTTTTTCCTCTTTGATATCCAGCACCTTTGCGGCCGCAAGCTGGAGCAGGGCACGCTCGCGGATGCTCTTGCCCTCTCCGGAAAAATGGCTCAGCCAATCACGCGTCGGACGCGGTCCGGCTTTATATTGCAACTCCTTTAATGCTTCATCCAGCAGGACATCTCCGGTGGGCTTCTTATCAACCACCCGCAAAAGCAACGGATCGCGGGTTTCTTCCCTCGGATCTTGGCGAATACAGGTAAGATCAGTGTCTATGCGGTTCTGAAGCGCCAGGTCCATCAGGATGGCGCCGGCCAGCGCATAATCCAGGCGGCGTTCCATTTCCGGCCTGATCACGCCCAGTTTTCCATCCAGGGCAAGCAAAAAAAGTATTTCGGCAAAATTCATGCGCAGGCGTTCACGGCTTCGTCAAGTGTTTTAAAAATCGGCAGGATGCTGGCGAAACCGGCAATATCAAGGATTTCGTTCACCTGCTGGCTGGGATTGCCCAGCGTCAGCTTGCCCCCGGCCTGTTTGGTGCGTTTGGCCGCCGAAAGGATCGCGCGCAGACCGGCGCTGCTCAAATAATCAAGCTTGGCGCAATCCAGGGCAATACACACGTTACCCGCGTCAATAAGCTTGGCAAGGTGAGTTTCAAAGGAAAGCGAGCTCATTGAGTCAAGCCGGCCTTCCACACTAAGGACATTTACTTTGCCCTTTTTGGTCTCCTGTATGTTCATATTATTATCTCCTCCGGACAAACCGCCTGTTAATTTATAATGTCCAACTCCTTAATTTTCTAGCAGAATTACCCGCGAAAGCAATGCTTTTCGTCCGTAAATTTTCAGCCGGCAGCTTTTAATTTGCGGCGGCGCGCATACCGGCAGCATTGTCTCAGCGGGCATTTTCCGCACTGAGGCAAACGCGGCCGGCAGATCGTCTGGCCGAAGGCCACGAACAGGTGATTTAATTCCCGCCAGTATCTTTTTGGGAAAATGCGCTTCAGGGCCTCCTCCGTCTGCGCCGGTGATTTTGTGCTGACTAATCCCAAGCGGTTGCTGACGCGGTGCACATGCACATCCACGCAAATTTCATCCCGGCCGAATGCCTGCGCCGCGACGAGCGTCGCGGTTTTTCTTCCCACGCCCGGCAGACGCATAAGCTCATCCGCGCGGGAGGGGATGCGGCCGCCAAACATGCGCTTGAGCGCCTCGGGCAAGGCCTTTAACTGCCGCGCCTTCACCCGGTAAAAGCCGACCGGATAAATCAGTTTCTCAATTTTTGCCGCAGAAAAACGCTGGAAATCAACGGGCGTCCGCACAACGCGGAAAAGTTTTTGACACGCCGCGGCGGTGGTCTGATCAAGCGTCCTTGAACTCAAGATAGTGGCAATCAGCGTCTTAAACGGGGTGTGACCGCGCTGGCGGCTAAAGCTGGCCACGGGCGCGCGGCAATGTTTATAATGTCGGCGTAAAATAGAAAGCAATGTTTTGATATCAAAAGCCGGCAGCATCGGGTTAATGACCTCACTCAAAATTATCAACTTGCAAGGCGAAATGCGCCCAAGTATTATGTTTTTAATTGCGTATACAATAATTTAGCCAATTTTAGCGCTTAAAAAAAGGAGAAAAAAGAATGAAGGTTGTCAAGGTCGCCATCATCGGTCAGGGACGCAGCGGACGCAATATTCACGGACAATATTTATTAAAGGACCCTGAACATTACAAGGTTGTGGCGGTGGCCGATTTGATTCCGGAACGCCGTGCGCGGGCCGGACAGGAATATAACTGCGAAGTCTACAAGGATTACCGCGAGCTTTTCAATCGCCGCGATATTGATCTGATTGTCAACTCTTCGTTCAGCCATATGCACGCGCCGATAACCCTGGAGATTCTCAAGGCCGGTTTCAACGTGCTTTGCGAAAAACCGCTGGCGGCCAGCGTCAGGGAGGTTGACCGGCTGATGGCCGCGGCCAAAAAGGCCAAAAAAGTTTTTGCGATTTTCCAGCAGGCCCGCTTCGCGCCCTATTTCCTCAAAATCCGCGAGATAATTGAGTCAAAAGTTCTCGGCCGCATAGTTCAGATTTCAATCAATTTTAACGGCTATTCCCGCCGCTGGGACTGGCAGACCATGCAAGACTACAACGGCGGCTCGCTGTTGAACACCGGTCCGCACCCTCTTGATCAGGCGCTGGTGCTGTTCGGCCAGGGCATGCCCAAGGTGCATTGTTTCATGGACCGCGCCAATACTTTCGGCGACGCCGAGGATCATGTCAAACTGATCCTGAGCGGCAAAGACCATCCTCTGCTTGACATTGAAATCTCGTCGTGCTGCGCCTATCCGACGGCAACCTACCAGGTCTACGGCACCCGCGGCGGCATGAAAGCCACCAATGCCAACAATGCCGAGTGGAAATTTTTTAAACTGAACGAGGCGCCCAAACAGAAATTAACCGCCGCGCCGCTGCGCAATCAGGAAGGTCTGCCAACCTATTGCGGCGAAACGCTTAAGTGGCACGAGGGAAAATGGCCGGACGAATCCGCCGGAGCCGGCTCGGCCGCCTATTCGGCCGCGACCGCGGCCAGTTCCGATATGACCGGCGTTTTTTACACAAAGCTTTACAAAACGCTCACCGCCAAGGCGCCCCTGGAAGTAACGCCGGAACAAATTCGCCGCCAGATGGCGGTGATTGAAGAATGCCGGCGCCAGAACCCCCATATTTATCGCAAATAAAAATGCTTAACGGAACAAAAACATGCGCTGTCTGAAATGCGGTCATTTGCGCGACAAGGTGATTGACAGCCGGTCGGCCAAGGATGGCAACATCATCCGGCGCCGGCGGGTCTGCCTGCAGTGTGGCTACCGCTTCACGACCTACGAAGAGATTGTCAAGGCCACCTTGAAAGTAACCAAGCGCGACGGCCGCCATGAAGACCTGGACCGCAACAAACTGGTCAGCGGCATCATGCGCGCCTGCCAGAAACGGCCGATCAGCACAGAGCAAATTGAAAACCTGGCCGATTCCATCCTGCATGAAGTGGACAACGAGTATGACCGCGAAGTGCCCAGTCATGTCATCGGAGAAAAAGTCATGGAACGGCTGGAAAAACTGGACGAAGTGGCCTATGTCCGTTTCGCGTCCGTCTACCGGCGTTTCAAGGACGTCAATCAGTTCTTAACCGAAGTCAAAACTATTATCAGCCACGAATGATCTGGAACGACTCCATTTTTTCAGCCCATCCTGATCTGGACACGTTGACGCGGCACATCACGGCCGAGATCCGGTCCGCCGGCTCTGATTTTACGCCCAGCGCCGCCACGGCCGGCGACGAGCTCGCCCGGTCCGTGGCGGAATTTGTTTTTCAGGCAGCGTCTTTGGAGCGAGCGCCGCACACCCCGGACTCCGCCGGCCAGTTGCCGCGGCCGGCCGCTGAGAAACACGCGGCGAACAACGGCGTTCTGATTCCCTCCGACTATCTGCTGATCATGATTTGCCGGGCGCTCTGGGCGGTCGGCCGGGAAAAAACCGCCCGGGCTTTATTGCGGACCAAGGGGCCGGAGCTGAATATCAGCGAATCATATGCCGGCGCGGTTTTTGCCGGTGATTTATTCCCCTGCTTAGGGCTTCATTCCGCCCTGGTCCGCGCTCTGCGGCCTTCCGCCTCTGTCTGGAGCCTGAACGGTCCCTGCTGGATTCTCAATCTGCGGACGGTTTTCTCATTTCTGGACAAGGGTCTGGAGTTGGTCGTCTGGCGCATTCTGCACGCTTTGCTCAAACAACTGGCCGCCTTGTGGGATATTTCTGACGGAAAGGGAACGCTGGGACTGAAAAATACGCGCTTTATCTCCACCCATCTGCTCGGGTTCCCGCGCAAATCAAGGCAGGGCAGAAGATTTACGGCGGAAGCGCTCCGTTACTGCGAACAGGACTTGCAAATGGCGGCAAAGGAAAGGGGCTGGCGGTTCATGCCCGCCGTAATGGATATTGATGCGTAAGCCGTTCGCGGCTTGCAATAAACAAGGGCGACAGAATGAAAACACTTTTTGAGCCGGTTGAAAACATTATCCGGGATATCCGCCGGGGAAAAATGGTCATTGTTGTGGACGATAAGTCCCGCGAAAACGAAGGCGACCTGGTGATCGCCGCTCAGAAGGTTACCAACCAGGCCATTAATTTTATGGCGCGCTTCGGCCGCGGATTGATTTGCGTGGCCATGACCGGCAGGCGCCTTGCACAATTAAAAATAGCCAAAACCCGCTCCCAGAGCACGCCGGACCTTTTCAAGACCGCATTTATGGAATCGGTGGATGCCCAGGCCGGCATCACTACCGGCATCAGCGCCCATGACCGCGCCCGGACAATACGCCTGCTGATGGCCGACCAGACCGATCCCGCGGATATTGTCAGCCCGGGCCATGTCTTCCCGCTGGAAGCCCGCGAGGACGGCGTCCTGCGGCGCGCAGGTCACACCGAGGCGGCCGTGGACCTGGCCCGGATGGCCGGGCTCAAGCCAGCCGGGGTTATCTGTGAAATAATGCGGGATGACGGCCAAATGGCAAGGCTCCCCGACCTGCGGAAATTTGCCGCCGAACATAAGTTGAAAATAACTTCCGTTTCGGACCTGATTGCCTTCCGGCGCCGAAAGGAAAAACTGATTGAACTGGTCCGCGAGGTCTCCCTGCCGACTGAATTCGGACTGTTCACCCTGAAATTGTATCGCGCCATACCGGATAATGAGCATCATATCGCCCTCGTTATGGGAGAACCATGGAACACAAAGGCCGCTATTGTCAGGGTGCACAGCGAATGCCTGACCGGCGATGTGTTTGCCTCCCTGCGCTGCGACTGCGGAGTGCAGCTGCGCGCCGCGCTGAAAATGATCGCCGAGAATAAATCCGGCGTCCTGCTTTATATGCGCCAGGAGGGCCGGGGAATCGGATTCGCGCAAAAAATTCATGCCTATGAACTGCAGGAGAAGGGACTTGATACGGTGGAAGCCAACCAAAAGCTTGGCTTTGCCGCCGATTTGCGCGATTATGGCATTGGCGCCCAGATTCTGGCCGACCTGGGCTTGAAAAAAATAAGGCTGATAACCAACAATCCGTGCAAGGTGATCGGCCTGGAAGGATATGGCATGGAAATAATTGAAAGAATTGCTATTATATCGCCGGCCAATAAATATAACCAGCGGTATTTACGGACGAAAAAACGGAAAATGGGACACTTACTATAAAGGAGGAGGAAAAAGAAAATGAATGCAAAACAGATTTCCGGCATGTTGAATGCCCAGGGGCTGAAATTCGGAATCGTCATCAGCCGGTTTAACGACCTGTTCACCAACCAGCTTTTGCGCGGCGCATTGGATTGCCTGCAGCGGCACGGCGCGCGCGAAGACGCGGTGACCGTGGTCTGGGTGCCCGGATCATTTGAAATTCCATTCGCCATCCAGCAAATGGCCGTTGCCAAAAAGTATGACGCCTTGATCGCCCTGGGGGTTGTCATCCAGGGGGCCACCCCGCACGCGGGCCTGATCAATTCCCAGACCGCCCGTGCCCTGAGCCAGATATCGCTGAAGGAGAATGTTCCCGTTATTGACGGCATTGTCGCCGCCGATAATATGGAACAGGCCATTGAGCGCGCCGGCACCAAGGCCGGCAACCGGGGGTGGAGCGCCGCCCTTTCCGCCATTGAAATGGCATCGCTGGTAAATAATATGAAAGACTGAAGGCCGCCGTTTGCCCCGGGCAAACGGTCCGACGCGGAAGGCTGAAAGATGAGAAATGTCAACCCGACGTTCAGCAAGAGAATGTGCCGTTCAGTTTTTGTTCCAGAATGATTTCAATCCCGGCAATATTCAGCAGTCCCTGCCGGAATTCTGGAAGAGCAAACGCTCTGATTTGAAATCGCAGCAGTTTGCGGAAGATATTATCCAGGGCGTCTTGACCAATCTGGCGCAGATTGACGCGCTCATGCAGTCCTACGCCGACCATTGGGAAATAAAGAGAATGAACGCCGTGGACCGGAACGTCATCCGCCTGGCGCTTTACGAAATGCTCTTCCGGCCGGACATCCCGCCGGTTGTTTCCATCAACGAGGCCGTGGATATCGCGAAAAGCTACAGCTCGCTGGAATCGGGCAAATTTGTCAACGGCATCCTGGACCGCGCCCTGCGGGACCTGCGGCGTCCCAGCCGCGAGGCCGTGGAAAAACAGTAATACCTGACATTTACCGTTTACGGACTGTTTGTCCTGGGGAGCGCTTCAGGCCGCAGGCCGCATTTATAAGCGTTCTCCAGGCACAAACGGGCGGCGGCGGCGTTGCTCAACGCCAGATACACCTTTCCCATATTAAAATAGGCAATGGCATTGGTCGGGTTAAGCTGAAGCGCGCATTTCAAATCAACCAGGGCCTGATCATACTCTCCCCGCTCGGCCCTGATAACCCCCCGGCCGGCGCGCGCCCACTCAAGCTGGGGATTTAAACGAATAGCGGCGTTAAAGTCGCGCAAAGCGCGGTCAGTGTCCCCCTGCGCATCAAACAAAGAACCGCGGTTGTAATAAACTTCGGCATAACACGGATCAAGCGCCAGCGCGGTGTTGTAATCAGACAAGGCGCCGGCCGCATCCTGTGTCCGCGCGCGTAATATTCCACGGTTCAAAAACGCCTTCACATACCGCGGACTGAGACGAATGGCTTCGTTATAATCCTTCTCCGCGCCGGCATAATCACCTTGCTGGTAGAGGGCCACTCCCCGGTTATGATATGCCAGCGCAATGTGCGGGTTTTTGGCAATAATATCCGTGAACAGCGTAATGCTATCTGCCCAAACCTTGTTGCGCGCGTGGGTCATCAGCGCTAACCCAAGAACAACAAAGATAACCGCGGCGCCCCACCCATAACGCCACGCAGGACACCATTTGATATTTTCGGCGACCAGCCAGCCGGCAATTAAAAATATCCCGATGGAAGACATATAGGCATAGCGATCCGCAACAATGACCGGTCCAAAGGGGACAATTTGAATCACCGGCAAAAGCATGAAAAGAAAGAAAATGACTCCGAAAGCAAGCTCTTTCCGGCGTTGCCATAACCGCCAAGTTGCCCAGAAGAGGCCCGCCATCCCAAAGGCCGCAAGATAATAAACCGCTGGCAGCATCCCATTGATTTCAGGGGGGCAGGCATAAGTGGCCGTGAGGTTAAACGGCAGGATCAATTTCACGATATAAAAACAGATTCCATACGTGGCCAGAAACGGCCGATTCCACCAGGCATAAGTGGAGGCATAGGCATAAGTATAGACGCCGGTATCATAGTTCAAAACTGAAATATAAAGAGTCACTCCGCATAAAACAACAGCCAGCGCGGCAAACGGCCATATCCGGCGCAAGCTTTGCAAAACATTAAAAGGATTATCACGGAAGCAATCCATCAGCAATAAACCCCCCGGCAATGCCACCGCCTGCGGTTTGGCCAATAAAGAGCACAGAAACATCAATATGCCTGCCCATCGGGCCGCGCGATTTCCCGGAGTTTGCCGATAAGCGTCGTATAATAAGATTGCGCTGAGGGCAAAGAACGCAAAAAGCAGGTCTTTGCGTTCCGTAATCCATGCCACGGATTCAACATGGATGGGATGCACGCCGAAAAGACAGGCCGCAATGCCGGCCGCAACAATACTGCGCGACAAGCGCAGGCAAAACAGGAAGACCAGCCAGGTGTTAAGCAAATGCAGGAGCAGATTAACCGCATGATATCCCGCCGGCTTAAGCCCCCACAAGGCGTAGTCCACGGCAAAAGAGAGCGTCGTCAACGGCGTGTACAAATTCAAATCCATTGACGAAAAAATGGCGGCGATCCCGGATGGCGATAAATCCCGGATGTGCGGATTTAAAACAATATACCTATCATCATCCCAATTGGTGAATTGGTATGACAGCGTATTGGCAAAGGCCAGGAAGGTTATGGCCAGAATTATTGCAAGAATAAAATTCCGGCCCGGTTTCATTGGCCCGCCCTGGCGCGCAAAAAAATATCCTTATATTCTTTTCCGGCTTGCATGGTTTCATTATAGTAGAGGAGCCAAAGTATGAAAGAAGAATCAACAGCCCGGCATGAACGCTGGATGAAGCTCGCTCTTGAACTGGCCCGGAAAGGCGAAGGCCTGACCCGCCCCAACCCGCCGGTCGGCGCGGTGGTGGTCAAAAACGGCAAACTGACCGGCGCCGGCTTTCACCGGCGCGCCGGCGCTGATCATGCGGAAATAATAGCCCTGAAAAAAGCCGGGGGCCGGGCCAAAAACGCGGCTTTGTATATTACGCTTGAGCCATGCAGCACTTACGGCAAAACGCCGCCCTGTGTACCGGCCATCATTAAAAGCGGAATCAAAAAAGTTATTACGGCCGTTGCCGATCCCAACCCGCGCCATCGCGGCCGCGGAATTTTTGCTCTTAAAAAAGCCGGCATAAAAGTCGTTGAAGGCGTATGCCGTGAAGATGGGCAAAAGCTGATTGAGCCGTTCAAAAAATGGATTACTTCGGGCAGGCCTTATGTGTCCCTGAAATTGGCCATGTCATACGACGGCAAAATAGCTGATTACCGTGGAAAAGCGCGCTGGATCACGGGAAAAAAAGCGCGTCTTTTTGTCCAGAATATACGGCGGCGCGTTGACGCTGTTCTCGTCGGCGCCGGAACGGTCCTGGCTGATAATCCCTCCCTTTTGCCGAAACCATCCCGTGGTCGTCAGCCTTATCGTATAATCCTTGACGCCAAAGGGCTCGTTCCGCCTAAAACGCGGGTCCTGCGCGATTCAGCGGCGAAACAAACCATCATGGCCACAACCAGGCAATGCCCGGGACAACGGCGGCATCAATGGGGCCTACACGGAGCGCAAGTCTGGCTGCTGCCCGCCAAGCGGAAAAAAGTATCCATCCCCGCCCTGATGAACCAGATGGGCCGGATGGGTCTGTTGCATGTTTTATGCGAGGGCGGCGCGGAAGTCGCTTCTGCGCTCGTCCGCGCCGACGTGGTTGATGAATTCATTTTTTTTATTGCCCCGCGTCTGATCGGCGGCAAAAACGTCCTTTCCGCAATCGGCGGCCATGGCTGGCAATTGGCAAAGGCTCCGCGATTGCGCTTTATTGAATGGCGGAAAATTGGTAATGACATTTTAATTCGCGCAAAACCAGGAAAAGACGGATAGGCTGTAAACTGTCAGGCGGGGATTTTGAATTGTTTTGAAATCGAAAATCCAAAATCGGCAATCTAAAATTACAAAAAGACCATGTTCACCGGATTAATCCAGCAAGTTGGTAAATTAGCCGCCAAAACAGAGACAGCCGGCGCTCTCTGCCTGACCATCAAAACGCAGGCTTGGAATCCGCCGCTCGCCAAGGGGGAAAGCATTGCAGTGAACGGCGTATGCCTTACCGTGGCCCAGGTAATAAATCAGGGATTTGTCTGCGATATTCTTGAGGAAACAGCCCGCTGTTCCAATCTGAACGCAAAACAAACCGGCGCGGTGTTTAATCTGGAGCGCGCCATAAGACTCGGCGAACCTCTCGGCGGCCATTTGATTACCGGGCACGTTGAAGGACTGGCGACATTGATCAAAAAAACGAATGCGGGAAGGGACTGGAGTCTGAATTTTTCCTGCGATGTGTCACTGCTGCGCCTGATTGTTCCCAAGGGTTCCATTGCCTGTGATGGGATCAGCTTGACGGTGGCCTCCCTGACAGACGCTTCATTTTCGGTCAACATCATTCCTTTCACCTGGGCAAATACGAACCTGCATCTGCTGCGGGAGGGAGGGACGGTCAATTTGGAGACGGATTTGATCGGAAAATATGTGTTCCGCTGGATGGAGGAGAATCAGGTAGATCATCCCCCTTCGCCAAGGCTACGGGGGACAGGGAAGGCAGAAGAAGAGCCGAACAGGCCAGTTACCGAGAATCTTCTCCGCCAGGCCGGTTTTATGGAATAGACAAAGAAACTGGATTCCCGCTTCTCGCGGGAATGACAACAAGACAAACAAAATGGGCCCTGCGACATATTTCGTTCGCAGAGCCCATTATTGCTATTATGGACTTGTTTAGTCAATCCGCCCGTGACGGATTAACTTACCGCATTACGGTATGATGTGTGCGTCTGTGCCGCTAGGAACCTTTGCACATGTTGGCAGCACTCCGATTGCGTTAACCACATAATCCACTTCTGCACGCTCTTCCGTGCCTTTTGAATATGTGCTGTCTGAAGCCGGGCAGGCAGGATTGGTCTTGATATATCCTGACTGCATGCCAACCAGAGCGGCGAACGCAGTCGCCTCGTTAGTGAATGCCCATCCGTTCGTTCTGCCCTGTTCAACCGCATACTGATCCTTGGCCGACTCAATCTGACGCAGGTTGTTAATACAGGAATTCTTCTGCGCCGTTGTCCGGGCCTTCATAAACGACGGAATGGCAATAGCGGCCAGCAAGCCGATAATAGCCACCACAATCATAATCTCAACTAATGTAAAACCTTTTTTCATTTTAACTCTCCATTTTCTTAATTAATAAACCTTTTTTTGGTTCATTTCATCATCATTCAATGTTTGCCTGCTTATCCCACCTCCTCTCTTATTTGTGTCATAGTAGAATATAGCATGAATTATGCCAAGTTTATTATTATCGCGAAATACTGAAATTGGCCTGCCCGAGCTCGGCCAGGGAAACTGTAAATTTTTAGCCGGGAACTGATCAGCCAAGTGCGGAACAATTTTTAGCAAAAAATCACGTTGTAGGTAAACTTATCTTCCAATCTACCTATCTATTTCTCGTTTTCTAAAATATAAGGCGCAAATCTTATAATTTATTCCTGTATTTCAGGCAATTTGCGGTATAAAGTTGCCAAACTTATTCTCAATGATTTGGCCGCCTTTTGTTTATCACCATTAGTGTCTTTTAAAACCTCTGCTAAATACTCTTTTTCTTTTATTCTCAAAAATGCTTTTAATGATTTCCCCTTATAATCATCCCTTTTAATTTCTGTGCCTTTGACTAATGGACTTTGGGTTATTTTTAATGGCAGACAATCCTTGTTGATTATATTATTTTTCGCGAAAGTAAGGGCGTGTTTGAGCGCATTTTCAAGTTCTCGGACGTTTCCAGGCCATGAATATTGTTCCAAAAGAGCAAGAACTTCCGGCTCAATACGGGGCAATTCCTTATTCTGCCCAAATTCCCGATGAAGAATATGATACACAAGCGGTAAAATATCTTCGGCACGTTCACGTAACGGCTTGATTTCAATAGGGATAACACTCAAGCGATAGTAAAGATCCTCCCGGAATGTTCCCTGGGTAATTAATTGCTCCAAACGGGCGTTGGTTGAGGCAAGGACCCTGACATCAACCGTTATCGGCTCGTTTCCGCCAACTTTTCTGATCTGTTTATCCTGTAAAACCCGCAATAATTTTGCCTGAATCCCAAGGGGCATGGAGTCTATTTCATCCAGGAAAAGCGTGCCATTGTCTGCAAATTCAAAAAGACCAGTTTTATCGGCCGAGGCACCGGTAAAAGCTCCTTTCACATGCCCGAAAAGTTCCGATTCCAGCAATGGTTCCGGCAAAGCCGCACAATTAAGCGGCAGAAATTTCTTATTTTTGCGATTGCTGTAAGCATGGATGGCTTTGGCCACCAGTTCCTTGCCTGTTCCACTCTCGCCATAAATCAGCACGGTTGTGTCGGTTGGCGCAACACGTTCTATCATTTCGCAGACATTTTGCATGGAACGGCTTTCCGCAATAATGTTTTCAAATCTGTATTTTCCGGTCAGTTGGGCCTTTAGATCAATATTTTCATTAATAGTTCTATTATACTCCAAAGCCCGCTGAACAGTGATGAGCAGTTCGTCAACCTTGAACGGCTTGGTAATATAGTCAAAGGCGCCGTATTTCAATGATTCAACCGCGGTTTCTATGGTGCCATAGCCTGTTACCATAAGCGCCGACATGGCAGGTCGTTGTTCCCGGGCGGCCTTCAAGAGACTTATGCCGTCCATGGGACGCATGCGGATATCGGAAATCATCAGATCAAACGGCGTGGATTTAATAAGTTCCAGGGCCTTTTCCCCGTTATCAACCGGAACAACCTCATATCCTTCGGCTTTAAGCAGAACGCTTAGGACGCTGAGAATGCTTGCCTCGTCGTCAACTAATAGGATTTTGGCCATGGCAAATTTTTCTCTTTTTTGCTTTAATTATTATATAATCCGGTTAGCATAATCCAATATAACGCTTATATTGTCAATAATTTTTTTCTTTTTCTAAAAAAAGATTATATGAAGCCCGGTTTTTTAGACAAATTGATAGAAAGGCTTGACAAACTTGACCCGCAAAATCTTCAGGCCCAGTTTCTGCGCCTGTGGCAGGAAAAAGGCCTGCTGGAAGCGGTTTTTAATGTTTTACGCGACGGCATTATTGTATTGGACGCGCATGGCTGCATGGCTTACATCAACAGCACCGCGGCCTCCATGTTTGGTTTTACCATAGAGGCGGCCTACCAGCAGCCGATTTCAAAATACCTTAAGGATATTGAATGGGAACGTCTTCTGAATCTTGAGGAACAGGAATGGTCCAAATTGATCAGCCGCGAGATAAAAATCACCTATCCGGAAAAGCGTTTTCTCAATATGTATATTATGCCCATTGCCCTTGATGAAGGCCGGTCAAAAGGCGCGGTTGTTATTCTCCGCGATATAACCACGGAGCGGGAAAAGGAGATCAAAGTCCTGATGTCCGAGCGTTTAAATGCCTTGACTTTCCTGGCGGCCGGCGTAGCGCATGAAATCGGCAATCCGCTCAATTCGCTCCATATTCATCTCCAGCTCCTGGAGCGGGAACTGGCGCGCCTTCCAACGGACGACCGTAACAGCATTGATCAGCTGGTCAAAGTGGCCCGCGGCGAGGTTGAGCGCTTAAACATGATTATTACCCAGTTTCTCAAGGCCATCCGTCCGGCAGTTCCCCGCCGGCAATTGTGGAAGATAGAGGAAATCTTAAGGGAAACCATTGCCTTTATGAAACACGAAATAGAAAACCGCGATGTTATTGTTGATGTCCAGGTGTCCGAGCCGATTCCCGCTGTTTCGGTTGACCGGAATCAAATCAAGCAGGCCTTTTTTAATATTATCAAAAATGCCCTGCAAGCCATGACCAAGGGCGGCATTTTGACGATAACCCTCTTCAGTAATGACCGTCATCTGGGCATTTCATTCAAAGACAACGGCGCGGGCATGGCGGCCGAACAGGTGGGACGTCTTTTCAAACCGTATTTCTCTGCCCGCAATGCTATGCATGGCACGTCGGGGGGGGGCCAGGCGGCCAAAGAGCACGGAAGCGGACTGGGTCTCTTTATTGTCCAGCGTATTGTTCAGGATCATGGCGGCGAGATAGAGGTCTACAGCCAGCCCAAATCCGGGACAACTTTTACAATTTATCTGCCTCTGGACGAACGCCGGATGCGCCTGCTCAAAGCGCCGCGCAAACGCCGTGTCCCGCCGCATCAAAACAGGGCAAGAACGCATGAGTGATCAGCCGGCCATCTTAATTGTTGAAGACGAAAAAAACACGCGCGAAGGACTGGAGCGCACGCTGAACCGCAAATATCATGTCATCCAGGCTGATAACGGCGACAAGGCCCTGCGGCTTCTTGCCGAACAGCCGGTGGATATATTGCTGACTGATTTGCGCATGCCGGGCATGGACGGCCTGACGCTCGTCCGGCGCGCCATTGCCCATGAATCTCAGCCGGTCTGCATTGTCCTCACCGCCTATGGCAGCATTGAATCGGCCGTGGAAGCAATGAAGGTCGGCGCTTATGATTTTCTGACCAAACCTCTCAATCTGGATCAGCTTGAAATTGTGATTGAACGCGCCCTGCATTCGCGCCAGATTGAGAATGAAAACCGGAACCTGCGCACCCAGCTTGATAAAAAATTCGGACTGGAAGCGATCATCGGCCGGACCCCTGCGATGGAAGAATTGTTCAAATTAATCCGGCAGGTGGCGCCCTCGCGGGCCACGGTGCTCATCCAGGGCGAAAGCGGGACAGGCAAAGAGCTGGTGGCGCACGCCATTCATAATTTAAGCCCGCGCGCGCGCGGCCCGTTCATTGCGGTCCATTGCGCCGCCCTGCCGCAAAGCCTGCTGGAAAGCGAGCTTTTCGGCCACGAAAAAGGCGCGTTCACCGGCGCCGTGGAGCGGCGCCGCGGACGCTTTGAAATGGCGGAAGGCGGGACATTGTTCCTGGATGAAATCTCGGAAATCGCTCCGGCGATCCAGGTCAAACTGCTCCGCGTGCTTGAAGAGTGGAAATTTGAAAGAGTCGGCGGCCAGGAGACGCTGGAAGCCGATATCCGGCTGCTTACGGCCACAAATAATAATCTCAAACAACTGGCGCAGGAAGGCAAATTAAGAAACGATTTGTTCTATCGCCTCAATGTCGTCGCCATTAATCTCCCCCCCTTGAGAGCGCGACGGGATGACATCCCTTTGCTGTCCAGACATTTCATGCGCGATTTTGCGCTTGCCAACAACCGGAAAATTGAAGACATCAGCGCGGATGCGCTTGATGCTTTGATTGCTTATGACTGGCCGGGCAATGTCCGCGAATTGCGCAATGTAATTGAACAGATGGTCGTGCTCGGCCGGGGGACCAGGCTGACCGCACGCGACTTGCCGGCGGCAGTGCGCGAGACCGGCCACGCGGTTCATCAAGGCGGCGGAGCAACATCCGCCCCGGGATCAATCAAGGATGCCAACCGGCGCATGATCATGGCGGCCCTTGAAACCGCCGGCGGCAATCGGACTCTGGCCGCCACAAAGCTCGGCATCAGCCGCCGCACCCTGCACCGCAAACTGCGCGAATTTGGCATGGAACACAAGGGCGCTGATCAGGCGGATAATCAAAAAGAAGAGGGGCGGAAAGCAAATTCAGAAACGCCCTAAATGCCACTTTTTTAATTCCGCCATGGCGGAATGATTCGTCAGATCAAAACTGACCGGCGTAATTGACACCCAGCCGTTCTTGACCGCCTGAATATCAGTGCCGTTGGCGTCTTCCAGCACTTCCAGGTCGCCATCCAGCCAGTAATAATCGCCGCCGCGCGGCATGGTGCGGCGATGAAACACTTCCGCAAAACGCGAACGGCCCACGCGCGTGACGGCCAGGCCCCTGATCTTTTGCAGGGGCAGGTTGGGAATATTAACATTGAGCATGGTCGCCGGCGGCAGTCCCTTTTTCAGTATTTTGCCGGCCAGCAGCCGCGCAACATGGATGGCCGTGTCCCAGCAGGGGTCTATAAATGTGTCCAGCGAAACAGCCATGCTGGGAATGCCGAGGATGGTTCCCTCGGCCGCCGCGGAAACCGTCCCGGAATAAACAACGCTGATCCCGACATTGGGACCCAAATTAATGCCGCTGACAACAAGCCGGGGAAGACGCTTGAGCAGGACGCTGACGGCGATTTTGACGCAATCGGCCGGTGTGCCGTTGACCATATAGCCCTCCACCCCGCCGTCAAGCTTATGCTTCTTGATTTTCAGCGGATTGGAAACGGTAATGGCGTGCCCCACCCCGCTCTGCTCGGTGGCCGGCGCCACGATGGTCGCCGCGCCTAGTCCGGCAACCGCCTTGTGCAGGGCCAGCAATCCGGGCGCATGAAAACCATCATCATTGCAAACAAGAATTTTGGGAGTCATTGTTCATCAAAATATCCGAAGCGGCCGCATTTGACAAGCACAAGAAAATTTACGGTCTGCAGACCGCCAGACGGCATGATCCCATTAACTCCCAGGAAACCCTACGGAAAGAAGCGGTGGCTTGGCCACGCATTACAGGGCTGGGGGGATTATTTACAGTAATCAAAGGGAAATGTCAGGACCGGATATATCTCAAATGCCGCAACACCTTCCACTTCCGTGTCAAGCGTCGCAGATACTTCCGCTTCCCATGTGGAATAAGAGGCCGAAATTCCCGAAGCGCCATATCCCCCTGTATGCCAGCAATTGACCACCTCAAGCGCATTATTGTTCGCAAATGTCAGACTCGCATAAAAATTGGCTTCCTCGTCCCCGGTCCCGGAATCCAGATATATTCCGACACTGCCCTGCCCGTTGTGCAACCCCCATCCGCCGCCGGCCTGCCCAAGGCTTATATAGTCAGATCCGCCCCCGCCTCCCAAGATGCGGCCGTCTAAGCATATTGTATAACCCTGTCCATCCGGCCCAAGGTCACCGGAATAATAGGTATAATAAAGGTTTCCCCTGCCTTCCGTCTCGCCGTAAAATTGAGCCTCATGGATATTCGCAAATCCAGTAAAATTCGTCTCGCCACCCACAAATTGCAATAACAGCCTTTTCTCCATCGCATTCAATACATTATATCTCTCGTCCAAATTACCCTGGCATATCCGCCAGGGACTGTCGCCATAGACCGCCCCATTTGTCCCGGAAGAAAACGTCCGGGTAAATTGATTCACCCCGTCCCCGATCCCTAAATCCGCCCATAATCCGGCTACGGTCAGCATGGTAATATCTGTTGTCCCGTCATAAACTGTGTTCGTATTTACATAGTAAGGCACGAGCGATCTTATTTTAGATGCCATGGTTCCCATCAGGCTTTGGTCAAGATAAAATCCTGCTGTATTTGTGAACGACGATACTTTGTAAGATACCGGATTGGTAGAGTATTGTGTCGCCCAGCACCGCTCGTTCACTCCCCGCGCGCACTCCGTCCCGGAAACCACCAGCCCCTGCAGTTCATATGCCGTAGGACGGTTCGGGAAGGATTCGGAAAATCCCATGGGAATGAGCGTAAAAATCCAAACCGTTAAAACATGAAAGCATCTAATTTTCATTACAATTTGTTTGGTAGATTTTTTTGCCAATTTATCTGTTCTTATTTTGTCAAACTATTTGTCAACGGCTGAGGTGCGATTAAATTATTCGTTGATGTCTCATTTGTTGATTGTTGGTACATGACCACATTTGCCTTTTCTTCCTTTCCGGCTCGTTGCTCGATTTTGCTAATTGCCTCCAGAACGTTATCTTTGACATTTTTATTAGAGTCGTTTTGATACTTTTTCAATTCTGGTAACACTGTGTCATCTCCGATTTCCCCCAGGGCCCATGCCGCATTGTCCCGAGCTAACTCATCTTTCCCTTCAAGTACCTTAAGCAGAATAGGCTTGCATCTAATGTCTTTCGTGTATCCCATCGCACTCATGATGCCTTCTTTGCAGCCAGCCCTTAATCTTTTATCTTCCCATATTCTAATGAGACTTGGAACTGCCGGCTTTCCTATCCTTCCCAATGCCGTAATAGCCTCTCTGGCGATTGAACGTCCTTCTCCAAAAACTTTATTTGCTCTATCTGCTGAAACTGCATATTCCAAGGCTGGCACTGCAGAAGCATTTCTAAGTGTACCCAGATAATGGGCAGCAAGCGTTCGATCCAGTCGCGTGTTTCCCTCGAGCAATTGGGTAATAAGATAATCTACATCTTCTTGACGTTGTATGAGATATAAGCCTCGTAAACACAATTCTTTAACATTATTGTTGTTACTTTTTCCCAAATATTGGAACATCAATTTTTCTATTTCTTCGTTTTGAATAGAATCATTTTCTCTAACCCTTCTAGTAATTTCAGAAAATGCTTTGCCTTCCCATTTCGGATTCGCAAATAGTTGTATCACCTCTTCGTTGTTCATTTTTTTTAGATTACTGATATTTGGATTCTCTGCCCCAGCAGTCGTTACCAACATAAACAGAAAAACACTTATCCATTTGGTATTTATATGCATAATCGTACCTCTTTCTTTAATTCCCATATGTCGTGGCTACCCAGTTAGATACAGCAAAGTCATAACAATATACCGTGTTTGGCCCCCAATTCCCCGAAGGCTGAACAGAATAGGCAGAGTATATATCATTGTTAATTTGATCTTTCTTATTCTCCGCATCAGTCTCCAAGACGGTTTGGGAACTAGCGTGCCATTTCTTCTCAATTGCTGTCCGGGCATCCATTCCTAATTCAGTTTCTTTTGTTTCAAGGAAAGCAAAATGCCCTTGTCCTGAACCGCCAACCCCTTTGTACTCATGGCCCTTTACGCCATTAAGGCAACCGTCTGTGTCAACAGATTGAGACTCATTATATTCATGCCAATTTGTACCGGGCGGGCTAGGCGGCATTGTCCCAGATTTCATATATTTGTTGATAACGGTTTCCATATCTATAACAAGCGTTGTGCTTTCAATATACCAATAACCGTCATTTGGGCCATCCGGATCATTTACCTGCGCAGACGTAAAACCTCCATCAACAGGTGTAACTATGTTGCCATCGTGTAAAGTTCTATTCCGACAGAGTCCGGCATATGCTTCTTCTGTATCTTCAAAGCCAGGGAAATTTCCCCAACTAGGTTCATTATCGGTCGCACAGGCAGGAGTGATCTGCCAAGAAGCTCCGGTCCTGGGATTGACGGTAATATTAGCTGTATCTTCTGCAACCGCAGAACCTTTTGTTATCCTACATGTCACTGTATAAGTATTGCTTCCATCCACTAATATTACACTTGTAGATAAGGCTGGCGTTGTAGTTTTTGTTCCTCCTTTACCTCCTGTAAATATCCATTCAACTTTATCCGGAGTAAGAGATGGAGTAATAACAGCCGTTATTGTACCGCTTTGGGCTCTTGTTACTTGCACCGGCTCTTCTATATCCACCTTGAATATTGTCAAATTTACTTCATCATAAAGATTCGTGTTATTCACTGAAGTCGCCCGGATTTTGTAATTCGTTGCCACACTCTCCGGCATGACACTCGCGTAATGCCAGTCAGCATTCGTCTCTAATACGGCATGTCCCTCAAAGTTGGTTGAGTACAGCATCCACGTCACCCCCTGCGGGATATTGGTTCCCATCACCGTGAACTGCACCGCTTCGCCCCCCACGCAAGCTACCGCATTACGAGGAGTAATCCAAATGGCCGGAATCATCACCTCATAAAACACATTGGTAATATCCACCTGATATGTGCCGGAATCGCTCTGATCAGCCCCGGGATAATTGGTCGGTATAACCGGTCCAATATCCACCACGTTGCTCATTGGCCCATAAACTCCCAAACTCCCGACCATCACGTTCGTGATTGCCACCGGAAACCCGTTGGTGGCAACCCTCCACCAATACGATGTTGATGACTGGAATGCGATCTGGTTCTGTAAAACCCATAAATACGCGCCCCAACCCCCGGTTGTGCTCTTTGTGCCCCGCACCCAGCCGACATTGTCAAATATTTTACCGTAATAATTTGACGATGTCCCGCTATAGCTCATCGCCGCACCCCAGGCCTCTACGGCCGACTCATAGCAGATGGGCATCGCCACCTGCTTTTCAGTTGCATGCGTGTTGGTTGTATCAAGCTTAATGGCCGCACCCTTTACAATATTGGTCAATTTCTTTGATTCGGCATTCAATATGTCTGCCGGCGGTGTGCCCTGGAGATCATATTCCACTGCCGTAAATGTCCGGTTTGTGTGATACAGTTCCGCGGCCTGCACGGAACAAGCCAGCAGAAAGAAAAAGAGGATTGCCGCCCCCTTTGCTAAGAAGCCATGGCGGGACAAGCGCCAATCACCCGTCTTCTTCGCTGAAGCTACGCCGGGCAGGCGCCAATTGACGCTAAATAAGCAGTTTTTCCGCAATTTTTTCGGGCGCGATGCGCCACAAAAATTGCGGAAAATATTCGTTTTCAAAAAATTCGCGTTCATTAGCGTAATTCGCGGGCTATATCCAGAGTTACTCCACCTTATAAAATTTACCTGACAACGCGTTCAGCGCATTTTTCAGATCAATCAAATCCGCTTGTGATCCCGGTGAATTGCTAAACGCCGGAATTGTTCCGTAGAACAATTGCCAGTAATGGGTAATACGCTGACGTGTTTCTTGCGCCTCATTGATTACCGCACCCTCATCCACATCGCCGGCATCCAAGGGATCATATCCATACGCCACTTCCCAGCCATCGGAAAGCCCATCTCCGTCTGTATCGGGATTCAGCGGATCCAATCCATGCGCTATTTCATATCCATCTGATAGACCGTCGTCATCCGTATCCGAATCATACGGGTCGGTACCGTATTGATATTCCTGCAGATTAGTCAACCCGTCGTTATCCGGGTCGGATGATGCATCATCCGCATATGGATCAAGATTATGAGCCAATTCCCACCAGTCCGGCATGCCGTCTGAATCAGAATCTTTGGCCGGATCAAAGCTGAACACGTATTTGACCTGGCCGATATTGGCAAGGGCATAGTCATTGGTATTTGATGCATTTTCCCATGGATAATATCCAGGCATATTGGCAGGAAAAGTATTGGTCAGGTTAAGCTCATAGAGCCGGTCGTAAAAGGGCTGGACCACGTATTTGACCTGGCCGATATTGGCAAAATAATAATTATTGGAATTGGAGAAGGCATTGACCACGGCTGTGACATTGGAGCCGGCGCCAAAATAAGCATTCATTTCATCGCAGGCATTCGTGGCCATCCATTTTAATTGGCCGAGGGTGACGGGCGCGTAGTTATAGGCCGGCGAATTTGTACTGACCACCCCGCGATTGACCCACCAAGAAGGTCCCTGGGCATGAACGGAAAAGGCAAGAAGGAAGAAAAAGAGGGTTGCCCGCGAAACACGCGAATGGACGCTAAATAAATCCAAAAAAGGCAAATATTTTCCGCAATTTTTCTTCCGCGCAAAGCGCAGAAAACAAATTGCGGAAAAGCTACTTTCGCTTCGCGATTTCAATCTATTCTTCCTTTCGCGAAAATTCACGTGTTTAGCGGGTTACTCTTGTATTCACTATTCTTTCCCATTCCAATTTTGGATAATGACCAAAATTCACCAGCAAGCCCAATTTATAACCTGTCGCATTGAGATAATTGAGCACCTGCGCACGATGTTCATCAGCCAACTGGGAAACCGCTTTAATCTCCAGAATGATCTTGTCATAGCAAATAAAATCCGGCTCATAGGTCTGCTTGAGTCGGCGGCCTTTATATTCCAGTGTCAAAGATTTTTGCGGAATAAATGGAACCCCCTGTAAACCAAGTTCTATTTCCAGGCATTCCTGATAGACAGGTTCAAGGAATCCGCAGCCCTTGTCGTTATAAACTTCAAAACAGGCGCCGACAATCTTGAACGTTTCGTCCTTGTAAATCAGATCGCTCATTTAAAAATGATTTCCCCGTGAAACATGCTAATAGACACGAAAAAGGAATAAAATCTTTATGCGCCGCGCAATGGAACCTTTTCCGCAATTTTTCTTCCGCATTTGGCGCGGAAACAAATTGCGGAAAATATTCGTTTTCAAAAAATTAGCATTCATTAGCGTAATTCGCGGGCTAATTCCTCATTGGTTCGTGAAACTACCCATTGACATGCCTTCCGCCGGTATAATGAAATAACTTGCGCCGTTCACAACCCCGCCGGTCGTGCTTAATGCTCCGACCTGTGCGGCGGTGATGCCTGTTAATTGAGATCCATTGCCCGCGGGCGCTAAAAATGCATCTGCATTATTTGTGGCCGCCGAGCCAAGTCCCAGATTGGAACGGGCTGTGGCCGCAGTTGCTGATAATTCCGAAAGATTATTTGCCTCCAGTAATGCGCCGGCATTTGTGCCCACCGCGCCGACCTGGGCCGCAGTTATATTAGTCAGATAAGAACCATTACCGTTCGTGGTTAAAAATGCGCTGGAATCATAGGTAGCCGCGCTTCCTAGCCCTAGATTACTGCGGGCCGTCTCTACGTTTGCAACATCGGAAAGATTGTTTGAAGCAATCAAAGCGCCCACGGCAACATTGGGCCAGTTTGTGCGGCTTTCGCCACCAAGCTTTATGGATCCTTCAATCTGGACATTACCCGCCACATGCAGTTTTTCCGCCGGATTGTTAGTTCCAATTCCCACGTTACCCATAAAAACATTACTACCGGAAGCGCTGGCCTGACTGATGCCGTTGGAAGAAATTGTCAGAGTAGTAGTATTACTGGATGAACTCTGATTGCTTGAATATCTGACTATGACAATTCCTGAACCACCTTTACCGCCGATATGACTGTTTCCTCCTCCTCCCCCTCCGCCGCCAAACCCATTTGTGCCATTGTGACCTTGTAGATACTGGCCCCCACCTGCACCGCCGCCGCCAATACCACCTGCCGCGCCACCGGCTGAATCCGACGAACCTCCTCCACCACCGCCATAATAAATTGAAGTCCCTGAAATATCATCAGCTATACCTATCCCTCCTGCGCCAGGCGCTGAAGATGTTCCGTCCCCACCCATGCCGCCTGCCCCGCCACCGCCGGCAGAACAATAAGGAGCGCTTCCATAAGAATTATGCCCCCCATCATACCCTTGCCCGGCTGTGCCAGCGCCATAAGTCCCTCCGTAATAACCTTTGCCACCTCCAGAACCGCCGGAACCAGCCGTGCCACCAGCCGTGCCGCCACCGCCACCATAGGCAGCAATATTACCAAATGACGAATTGGAACCACTAGCGCCAACGTTGAGATGAGAATCTGCAGCACCCAAACCCCCAGTGCCAACAACAACAGCCATATTCTCCGAAACAACAATATTATTAGTCCTCACAACGCCGCCGCCACCACCGCCAGATGCACAATGATGACCACCGCCACCACCGCCAGCCACCACCAAAACATCGCACGTGATTGCGCCAGAAATTTGGAAGGTTCCACTATTCGTAAAGGTATGTATCAGGTAATTCCCGTTCGTGGTGATGATCCCGCCTGTAGCCGATGCTCCGCCACCATTAGTTGATGTAGTAACCGTAGAAAAGTTCAAATTCTCCATGATCGTTGCATTATTGGACACCGTCAGATTATCCACCGATAAATCACCGGCCCAAGCCGAGAAGGCTGGCAGGAAAACCGCTAATAACATTGTTTTCTTAATCATTTTTCGTATTCCTTTCAAAAGAATTTTACCCGCGAATCACACTAATAACGCGAAAAAGGAACAACGTCTTTATGCGCCGCGCAATGGAAACTTTTCCGCAATTTTTCTTCCGTGCTTGGCACGGAAAATAAATTGCGGAAAATATTCGCTTTTAAAAATTAGCGTCCATTAGCGTGATTCGCGGGCTACAATCTTACTTTCCCTTCAATAAACACTTTTACGTCCTTCCCACGGATATCCAGATTCTCATTATAATTCCCCGACCTGATGATAAGCGTGCTCGCCTCGGCGGAGCCTCCGGCGAAGCCTGGGTCATTCGTCCCCACGATTGAAAGCCCGGCGCGGACTGTCTTTTTCGGCCCTTTTTTAGCTGAAGCAACATGCGACAAGCGGCCGGTAAATTGATCATTGCCAATAGCCTGATCCACATAAATTATCTCTTTCGTTGCCTGATCCTCGTCATCATCTCCGGGTTCATCACCACCGCCGTCACCCGGATTGTTGGTGGAACTGCCGGTATTAAAGCATTCGTCATAATCGTTTGTGCCGTTGCCATTGCTATCAACGCAATAGTCGGAAGTGCCGATCTGTTTTTCTTGGTCATTATCAAGACCGTCGTTATCTTCGTCTATATAGAGCAGGCCTTCGTAGACGAATACTGGATTCCCGCCTTCGCGGGAATGACATACTGCAAGTTGAACCACGGCCGCATCAGAAAATTTTGCGGTAGGAATATTGAGAACAACCGTTGATTCAGCGTTACTCCCTGTCAGCAGATTGCCGAAGAGATTTTCTGCAATCGTAACGCCATTGGTGTCCAGCAGGTTCACACAGAGCGATGGTAGGGTCGGACAGCCCTGTCCGACCGAATCTAAAGGCCGCACAGGCTGTGCGGCCCTACCTTCATAATGTACAGCGTATCGTAAATTGTTGGTCAATGTGGCCCGGTCCAAATCAACATCCAAACTGCCCACTCCGCTACGCACAATCCAACACGATTGCGTTGTGCCGGCATCCAGGCCCCATTCCCCGCCGTTCTTGTAGGCGGCCAGCAACCAGTCCGGATGCGCATATTCATATTCGTCGCCGGCCGTGAATTGGGGATCGCCCCAGCGAATATAAGCGCGGCTGACCGCATTGCTGTCAACCAAATCATTAAATCCATCGCGGTCTGTGTCAGGGAAGAAGGGGTCGGAAAGCTTCAACGATTCGCCGTAATTGGCAAGCCCGTCAGCGTCATAATCAATGCAGGCGTCGTTGGTAGCGCTATCAAGACCAAAAAATAATTCATAGGCGTCGCTTATGCCGTCATTGTCGGCATCCATGGCTGAAACTTCTTCCAATGCCGGAGATTGGGTTAAGCCGGCGGTATTGAGAAGGAGAAAGCCCGCCGACAGTGCCGAGAGCGTCAATAAAAGGATACGCCGCTTTCCCATAGTGGCCATTAAAGTATATTGAAACCGGAAAGATTTAAAGAACTATTTTTTGACAGATTGTCAACCGATAAAACTCACTTTTTCCTGGCGCCAGGACGCGTGAAGTCCTGATGACGGTCTTGCACACCCTAAAAAAACGTTCTGCCGATGTCGAATTGGTCTTCAAGGCCACCCTCGATAAAATCGCGGCAATCCCGAAGCAGACCGTTATGCAACCCTATTTAATCCCTGGCCGAACTCGGGCAGGCAAAACTCATCATAAAGCCGGACATCACCCTAAACCGGTGCGATCTAGCCGGGCGAGTATCGCGCCAGGGGGATTGTGTGGCGCGAGATGATCCACGCGGCGCATTTCGCTACCCGAGCTTGCTGAGGGATTCGAAAAAATACGGCACAGTCTGGCGCACCCCGCCTTGCGGGGCAGGGATGCGGATGCGCCGCGCGAAACGCTATACTCGTGTATGCGTGAGCGCGGAAAATCCGCAGATGCGCCAGAATCGCCGGTATTTTTCCGAACGAAATGCACCGCGCATTTTCAGAATCATCCAATCACCCCAAACTCAGATGGCTGAGGCCTTACCATTTTTTCCCGCGTAATTTCGCAAACGGAGAAAATGGACAATGATCGGAATTTTTATAAAAGAAACGGCAAATCGGCAAACGGAGATATTGTGATAAAAGCAATATAAAAGCCGGGGAGGGAAAGCGATTGCCCTGCTCCCAGCGGTTCCAGGCTGATTTTGAAATGCCGAGATCGGCGGCAATCTTTTTTTGCGGCCAGCCCTTTGTTTTTCGCCAGGCGCGCAGGCGGGCCGCCAATAGAAGATGCGGTTCATTTTTGATATTGTCATTGCCGGCCGTATTCGTATTCATGAGACAATCTCGGAGTTAGCCCGCGAATCACACCGATTCACGCTAATGAAGTGTTTTTCCGCAAGTTTTCTGGCGCATTGCGCCGGCAAAATTGCGGAAAAGATTCGTTGCTTCGCATTTATTGACATTTGATTATTTAATGGATACAAACGGACAGTTGTGTTATAACTTTTTCCATGAGACCACATGGAAGTTCAATAACATTAGAGCGGCGACGGAAAAAAGCCATCGTTCTGTTGCGACGCGGTTGCACATTTCGCGATGTAGCAGAACAGCTTGGCGCCTCGTTGAGCTCAGTCGTTCGATGGCATCAAAGCTATCGACATTCCGGGCGTCATGGTTTGGCGTCCCGATCAACGCCAGGTCGGCCTTGCCGATTGGACAACCGTCAACTCGTTCGCCTCGGCAATCTGCTGACGCGCGGCGCGCAGGATGCAGGATATCCCAACGAACTATGGACATTGAAACGAATCGGAACCATTGTCGAAAAAACTTTTGGGGTGCAGTACTGCGAATCGGCCGTATGGCGACTATTGAAGGGCGAATTGCGCTGGAGCACTCAAAAACCAGAACGGCGCGCCATTCAACGCGACGAAGCGGCCATCGCCCATTGGAAACGTTACCTTTGGCCGCATATAAAAAAAGGCTTGGAGTCAACGCGCACACCTGGCATTCCTTGATGAAAGCGGTTTTTGCTTATGCCCACCGTTCAGCGAACATGGGCTCCGGTTGGGAAAACGCCGATTTTGCTGTGGCCGCCGGGGTGAAAGTTCCTGAAAACGCCGGATTAATCGTTCCCATCTGATTTATGTTTGTCCTTCATGCGGTAACTTTTTCCTTCGATGGCGATGGTTTCGCAGTGATGGATGAGGC